>Ga0302164_10000496_pt1 | contig 13224 bp, 11 predicted proteins | sample I_Fen_E3_1_FD_193500 | JGI IMG/M metagenome (GOLD analysis project Ga0302164, IMG submission 193500) | Peat permafrost microbial communities from Stordalen Mire near Abisko, Sweden - I_Fen_E3_1 | ecosystem: Environmental > Terrestrial > Soil > Wetlands > Permafrost | place: Sweden: Abisko...
GGATCTTGTCATTAATGGGCACAATAATACAATTTGCATATCACGTCTTTTTATACACAATGGCCTTGTACTAACCAATGCAAATGCCCCTCTTAGTAACGTAAGCGACGGGAGAATCGTTTGGACAGATATTAATAAAGACGGTAAGCCAGATATTGCGAATTGTGGCGTATTATCTCCTGGTAATATGAATGGCATTTCCCCAGAAATATTACTTAATAATGGCAACAATAATTTCACCCGAATAGTTACGAATATTCCTGCATGGTCAAACGGCACATTTGATTGGGCAGATTACGATGGCGACAATGATGAAGATGTGATATTCTGTGGCTACAGCAGTACGTTTGTGTTAGATGCTGCAGTATTTAAAAATAATGGAAACGGGCAATTTAGCAGGGTTAATATCGGGGGAGTTAAAGGTCAGTCTTTAGCCAAATGGGTTGATTTTAATAAAGACGGAAAATATGATTTGTTTTTGACAGGATATCAGAACGACTATGGGTACATGTTAAAAAATATGGGGTCAGATTCATTCAAAGTTTCATCTTTCCCTATGACAAACGGAGTTTCACTAGTTGATGATTTTAACAATGATGGTTTGATAGATGTTTTTGCAGAATACATAGGAGATGTAGATTGTACAAATAACGTCACTAATTTAAACACTTTAGTTATTGGTAAAGACTGGCGCTTATCCGGGATACCAAAATTTACAAAGGTTGCTAATTTAAATCCGCTGATCCCCAGTCCGGGAAATAGCTTCCCAAAGTATTGGAAATGGGGCGACTTTAACAGCGATGGGAAACTTGATGTTATCATGACAACTGACGACAGAGGTCCCTCTCCTACAGGAAATTTATTAATGTTTAAAAATAACGGTAACGATAATTTTAATGTTGCTTTTAATTCTGACATCACTCCGGTACCCCTGATTGCCAGTTACCGACAAGTAGGTATTTTTGATATTGACAATGATGGCATCAATGAAATGTTTGCTCCCGCAAATAAAGTGTATAAATGGGTAAATAACCAATGGCAAATTTTATATAATGATTCTGCTCTTTGCGGTAGTGTTTACTATTGTCAAAATGAGTATATTGACTTTGCAGATTATAATAACGACGGATTTATGGATGCCGTAGTTGGTCAAACGTCTGGAATAGGTATCTATAAAAACAATAAAGCCGGAAAGCTCGTTTTGCAAGGGGCGCCTAATTATGCAAATTCTAATTTACGCCAGGTAAAATGGGTGGATATGGATAATGATGGCGATCCTGATATAGTTTTTTCTGGTGGTGTTTTAGAAAACAGGAATGGAGAATTTATTTTGGTTAATTCAGGAATAAAAAAATTCATTCATACAGGCATTGGGGATTTTAATGGTGATGGATTCAAAGATCTGTTTAATATGACAGATGTAATTGTTGTAGCTCCTGTGCATTTTTATTATAATGAACAAGGTTCCTTTTTCTTTTATGAACAATCTACCGGTGATCTTGTAAGAGCAACTAACGCCGGCTGGAATAATTCCGCTGAAAGTTTTGATATGGATAACGATGGTGATGACGATCTTGTTCACACCGCAGGAAGTGATTGCACTTACGGAGCTATTGTAGTTAATGAATATAATTTAACAAATCGCCTCATCCATGTTGTGTCTCCAAATGGTGGTGAAAACTTAAGTGTAAATGCAGTTCAGCCTATTAAATGGTACGGAAGCCAGGTTGGCAACTCTGTAAAAATTGAACTTTCCAGGGATAGCGGATTGACGTGGCAAACCATAACTTCAAATACTTCTTCAACAATAACCGGGGGCAGTTATCAATGGAATGTAACAGGGCCCTTTTCAAATAAATGCCTGGTGAAAATAACCGATAACAATAATGTAGTTTATTCAGATAAAAGCAATGAAGTATTTTCTATTTCCAACAATGCCCCTCCTATTGCAAATGCTGGCAGAGATACAACTATCTGCAAAGGGAACAGCGTTGCAATTGGTACTACACCAATTGGCAATAATGTCTATTCGTGGACATCAAACATTGGTGGATTCTCTTCTGCAATTGCAAATCCTACAGTTTCGCCAACTCAAACTACCACTTATTACTTGCAGGTAATAAATGGTCCATTTACTTCAAGAGATACTGTTATTGTAAACGTACAGTCAGTGAATATCAACTTAACGGACACATTAATAACTGCATGCTTTAACAGCAGTATTAGCATCGGTGCTTTGCCTCAAAATGGGTTTAACTATAGCTGGACTTCAACACCTCAGGGATTTACTTCAACACTTGCTAACCCTGTTGTATCGCCTGCCGTAAATACAATTTATAATTTAACGCAGACTAATACTTTATATGGATGCCAGGCAAAAGGTTATGTGAAAGTGATATTAGATTCTTGCATTCATGGAATTATCAATGTTTATCCTAATCCTGCCAACAACTATGTTATTGTGCAGTTGAGCTCCACTAATAGTGAATTGAAGTACTTTGAATTAATTGATGCGATGGGAAAAGTAGTAATCAAAAAAGAATTAACTTTCAGAACAATAATAGACGTTAGAAATATTGCTGCCGGATTTTATTACTATACAATAAAATCTGGAGCAGGCATACAGTTGAAGTCAGGGAAATTGAATATTCAGCACTAAAGATTTATTTTATATACTCAACCGGGTAAAAGAAAATTAGGTTAAAGAAGACGGGAATAAAGCTGTGTAAAATTTTGGGTTAATTGAAAAAACAAAATGAATACAATAACAAAAAATTCCACAGTGTAAATCAGGTTTTTATCTACGAGAAATAAAACCCTAACTTCTGCAATAAATTACGCCAACGTTATCACACTGATCTCTGGTAACACCCCCACTCTTCCGGGATAACCAATAAAACCATAACCGCGGTTGACATTTAATTTCTGTTTACCTTCTTCATACAAACCTGCCCATTGGGTGTACATGTATTGCACGGGGCTCCATTTAAAACCGGGTATCTCTATGCCAAACTGCATACCATGAGTATGGCCGCTGAGCATTAGATCGATATCAGGATAATCAGTTTTTACCTGCGCATCCCAATGGCTGGGATCGTGGCTCATTAATATTTTAAAAGGATATTTTTCTGTTCCCGGGTGTGCAAGGTCCATACGGCCATGCTTGGGAAAGCGGGCTTTGTTACTCCAGTTCTCTATACCTAATAATGCAATGGCTTCGCCGTTTCTTTCCAGTGCCACATGTTCGTTCATTAGTAAACGCCAGCCCAGGTCGGCATGCACTTTTTTAAGGTTCTCTAAATTCTGTTCTTTGGTAATACCATTTACAGGCCAGGTTACATAATCTCCATAATCGTGGTTGCCAAAAGTGCTGTATACACCCATAGGTGCTTTTAATAAACTAAATACGTCCATGTACTCCTGCATTTCTGTTGCCCTGTCGTTAACCAGGTCGCCGGTAAACAAAATGATATCAGGTTTTTCGTTCAGTATTTTTTCCACGCCGTGCAACACTGCTTTTTTATCAGTGAAACTACCGCTGTGTATATCGCTGATGTGTACAATTTTTAAGCCTTTGAATGATGCCGGTAAATTTTCGAAAGAGAGTTCCAATCTTTTGATATCGTATTTGTATTTATTGCCAAACCCATAAATTAAAGTGCTGAACAATGTACCGCCTGCTGCCAACCCCAGCCAGTTTAAAAATGCAGAGCGGCTGATACCTTCATCACCCAAATCGGCCACGGCACCTGCACGGCTGTTAGAGAATATTTTTATTGCCCCCCATTGAATGCCCCGCCTGATATCATCAATTAAAAAGAATACCCCTGCCGTGATCTTGGCTAAAAACAAACCGATGACTGTAGCAAATAAATAGGTTCTTACCTTCTTACCTAAAAAATCCTGTTGGGTATATACAAATAATAAAAAGCTGATGATGGCTAATGCTGTAAGCAACCAGTATAAAGAATACACAATGGTTTTGGCTTTGGGCGATAATGCCTGGCTTACCGATTTTACAACCTGGAAAACATAAGTATCCAGCAACAATGTAATAGTGATAAAAATAATTACGCCTAATGGTGTACGCATGAAAAAATTAAAATTAGAGTGAACTGTTGATATGTTAAAAATAATTTATCGCTCAGAGAAGTCAAGTCTTAAAGACTTGACTTCTCTGTAAAATCACACACTGAAATATAATCAACATGAGACTGATTGTTTTTTGATTACGAAGTTAGACGTTTGAGCAGGGATAATATTTTAATGATTTGTCAATTACGGTAAAAAAAATCAACTGCGCCTCCAACGCAGAAATTCATTCAGCTGGGCATTGATGGCGTTTAAGGTGCCGGCATCGGTAAACCTTCCCTCGCTATCCATTAATTTATTTACCATTGATAAGGGTAATTTATTGGGGTGTACGGTGATCTTAACGTAGTTTAAAATATCTGCCAGGTGATCCATACCTCTTAAATTACCCGCCCTGCCGGTGGAGTTACCGGTAATGAGCGCCTGCTTATCAAACCATATCTGGTGGCTGCTGCCGGTATCAAAAAGCATTTTTAAAACGCCGGGAAAGCTGCCATTGTATTCCGGAACAATAAAAATAAAGCTATCGGTAGGCAATATCACATCCCGCTCAATTTTTTCAAAAGCCGCATTGTGTTCCATCACATTTACGCCTTCCAGCGAAAATACCACTGCTTGTTCGCCCTTTTCAGCCAAAAGCCTTCGGTATTCTTTTGCTACTTTAAGCGTATTACTGCCTGTTCTGTTGGTTCCTGAAACTATTGTAATCATTATATTTTATATATTGTTTATAACTATAACAACAATGTTGATTCTTTGTTGCCCAATATTATGCCGAATAGTTAAATTTGCCAACCTGACGGGGAAAAGATGACAGCTGTTAGATGACAGTATTCAGAAATGAACACCTACTGTCAACTGTCAACTTAATACTAACAACTAAAAAAATATGGCAAGAATAATAGGTGTAGCAAATCAAAAAGGCGGGGTAGGCAAAACAACAACAGCAATTAATTTGGCCGCCAGTTTAGCGGTGCTGGAATATAAAACTTTGCTGGTGGATGCCGATCCGCAGGCCAACAGTACCACCGGTACCGGGTTTGACCTGCACAATATTACCCAAAGCCTTTACGATTGCATGGTAAATGATGCCAAGGCTAAAGACGTGATCTTAAAATCGGATATTCCTTACCTGGATCTGATGCCATCGCATATTGACCTGGTGGGCGCCGAGATTGAAATGATCAATTACCCCAACCGCGAAAGTGTACTGAAAGATATTTTAACGCCGATAAGAGATGACTATGATTTTATTGTGATCGACTGCTCGCCTTCTTTAGGATTGATCACTGTAAATGCGTTAACTGCTGCAGATAGTGTGGTGGTGCCTGTACAAACCGAATTTTTTGCACTGGAAGGTTTGGGCAAATTACTGAACACCATTAAAATTGTACAAAACAGACTGAACCCCGAATTAAAGATTGAAGGTATTTTAATGACAATGTATGATGGCCGCTTACGCCTGTGCAACCAGGTGGTGAGCGAAGTACGCCGACACTTTGAAGATATTGTTTTCAGCAGCATCATTCACCGCAATACCCGGCTTAGCGAAGCGCCAAGTTTTGGCAAGCCGGTAATTTTATACGATGCAGACAGCAAAGGCTCTATCAATTACCTTAACCTTGCTAAAGAAATTTTACAAAAGAACAATCTTACTAAAATAAAAGAAGAAGACAGGATATTGGAATGATAAATTATAAGTGATGAGTTATAAGTTATTTTTTTACAAGCTTATAATTTCAAAAACTTATAATTTATAATTCATAATTTATAATTCATTATTAAATGACTCAACCCAATAAAAAAGACGCTTTAGGAAAAGGCATACGCAGCTTGCTACAGAATATCGATTCTGATTTAAAAAATACCGCAGGCAGTTTAAGGCCTGATGTGGTGGAGCAAACCACGACATCATCCCGCATTGCATTAGAACAAATTGAAGTAAACCCCAAACAGCCCCGTAAAGATTTTGATGAGGTAGCGCTGAGTGAACTGGCAGCCTCTTTAAAACTGCATGATATTATTCAGCCACTTACCGTTAGTAAATTACCCACTGGCAAATACCGGTTAATTGCAGGCGAACGCAGGTTCAGGGCTGCTAAAATTGCTGGCTTAAAAGATGTACCCGTGTATGTAAGGCAGGCCAATGATGTGCAGTTGCTGGAATTATCTTTATTAGAAAACCTGCAGCGTGAAAACCTGAATGCTATTGAAATTGCCCTGAGTTATAAACGCCTGATGGATGAACTGGATTATACACAGGAGCAGGTGGCAGAGCGCATGGGTAAAGACAGGAGTACCGTTACCAATTATATACGCCTATTAAAATTACCGCCCGATATTCAAATTGCAGTACGCAATGGCACTATTACCATGGGCCATGCAAGGGCATTGATAAATGTAGATGTGGTGGATAAACAATTGTACATTTTTAACGAAATAAAAAAACGCAGTTTATCGGTAAGGCAAACCGAAGACCTGGTACGCCAGATATATACGCCTCATGCTGTTAAAGTTGCCGTAAAATCAGAATTACCACCTGCCTTTAAAAAGATAGAAGATAATTTAGCCTCTAACTTTAATACCAAGGTAAAATTGACACATAATAAAAAAGGATACGGTTCAGTTTTATTTGAGTATTATTCTTTAGAAGAGTTAAATGCTTTATTAGATAAATTTAAAATTACGGTAAGTTAATAGTTCCTTAGTGAACCCCCGATATTTCAATACAATACATGACCCTTCGTAAATCAATCATATTTTTTGCTGTTCTTTGTTTGATTACTGTGCACTGCTCTGCGCAAAAAGACACTGTAATAATTAAAGCACCGGCCGATAATAAATCTGCTATTGCAGAAAAGGATAAAAAGCAAAAAAAACAAAAGATCAATATTTTTTCTATTGATACCTCTAAACCTTATAACCCAAAAATTGCTATTGTTCGCTCTGCCATAATACCCGGTTGGGGACAGGCTACCAATAAAAAGTATTGGAAAATTCCGATTGTATATGGTGCGCTGGGTACTACCGCATATATCTTTTTCAGAAATATCAAACAGTTTAAAGACGCCAATGCGGCCTATAAAAATTCAATTGACGGGAACCCTGCTAACGATTCTTTAATTCCCGAACCATACTACAGTGTACGCACTTCTCCCGACCGTATAAAAAGTTTCCGAAACAGTGTAAGGCAAAATGTAGATTACTCCGTTTTATTTTTTATTGCGTTTTGGGGATTGAATGTAGTGGATGCAACTGTAGATGCCCACCTTAAAACTTTTGATGTAAGTGATGAACTGACCCTGCAGGTAAAACCCGGCTACAGCCCGCTTGCCAATACCAATGGCATCAGCCTTGTACTGGATATCCATTCCAAAAATCAGAAGAAGGCGAAATGATTATATTTGTTGTACAAAACTTTCTAAAAATATTTTAATGATCAACACTACGGATACCCCGGTTACTAAAGAGGGAGGTTTAAAAATAGCATTGATAGGTTACGGCAAAATGGGTAAAGCTATTGAAGAAATTGCTTTGCAAAGAGGCCATACCACAGTTTTAAAAATAGACATCAACAACATTGATACTTTTACCAAAGCCAATTTACAGCAATGTGATGTGGCTATAGAATTTACCGGACCACACAGCGCCGTGCAAAATATTTCTACCTGCCTGGATGCCGGTATACCTGTAGTAAGCGGCAGCACCGGCTGGCTGGAGCAATGGCCCATGATAAAAAGCAAATGCGAGGCATTAGACGGTACACTTTTATATGCCAGTAATTTCAGCGTGGGGGTTAACCTGTTTTTTGAGCTGAATAAAAAATTAGCGCAATTAATGAGCCGGCATGATGAGTATGAAGTAACGATGGAAGAGATCCATCATACACAAAAAAAAGATGCCCCCAGTGGTACTGCTATTACATTGGCCGAACAAGTGATTGATAATTTCAGCCGCAAAAAAAAATGGATCAATGAAGTGGCAAAGTACCCCAACGAACTTTCTATCATCAGTAAAAGAATTGACCCTGCGCCCGGTACACACTCTATTAAATATAGCTCAGCTATTGATGATATCGAAATTATTCACACAGCGCACAACCGCACCGGCTTTGCAACCGGGGCTGTATTAGCTGCTGAATTCATTCATAATAAAAAGGGCATTTTTACCATGAAAGATGTGCTGGCTTTTTAAACCGGCTATAGTTGATGGTATGCTGTAAAATAATTATTGGCGGCCCCAAATAAAAATTCTGTAAAAGCCCTGCTGTAGATGTTAAGCAGGGCTTTTTATTGTTGATAATTTTGCTGCAATTATTTGGTCACCTCTTAAACCGATTATATAAGTAATTAGTCCAAAGCCATTTACTATCGTTATAATATCCTCTAAGCTGTCAACATCATCCTTAGAACTACTGATTAAATCTTAAATGATATTAATTATTTACCTATATTCATTACTGTAATTAACCGCTATAAACTTTGTTACACTTAACTATGACTAAATCATCTTTTACCTTGCTGTTGCTATTGTTGCTATCGGGCACCTTGGCAGCACAGCCGCATAAAATCATCGACAGTATTGAAAAAGTAATGGCCGGGCAAAAAGATACGGTGCTTGTAAAAAGCTATAACGAGCTTACCTGGCAATACCGCAATGTAGACAGGGATAAAGCTATTATGTACGGCAATAAAGCGGTTGAACTGGGTAAGCAAACAGATTTTAAAAAAGGCATTGCACAAGCGTATAATGATATGGGCATTTTGTACTACGATAAGCAGGACTTTGCAACTGCCATTAAATTATACAACCAGGCCTATCTTATCCGCATTGAATTAAAAGACGACAAAGGTGTGGCGGCATTGTACAATAAAATTGGCGTGGTATATCAAAAAGAAGCCCGCTTTGATTCTGCATTGTTGTATGCACAAAAAGCGTTGGCCCTATACGAGAAGCTCAATGACAAAATTGGCATTTCTTATTCCCTGAACAACATGGGCATCGTAAATCAAAATGTAGGCAATATTGATGAAGCCTTAAAATACCAGGAGCAATCTATTGCAATAAAGGAAGAGATACATGATCAATTGGGATTGGCAGGATCTTATGTAAATGTGGGTAATATTTATTTAATAAAGAAAGACATTACTAAAGCAAAGGAGTTATATGAAAAAGCCGAAATGATCTGCCGCAAAATTGGCGATCCCGAATATCTTTCTAATTCCATCAATAACCTGAGTACCATTTACCAAAAAATTGGTGATTATAAAAAAGCATTGCCATTAGCTGAAGAATCATTTACCATCCGAAGCAAATTGGGCGATACAAAAGGGCAGGTAAGTTGCCTGGTCAATATGGGGTCTTTATTAACAGACACCCGCCAGTATAAACAGGCCGAAGAAAAATATTTGCTGGGTCTGCGCCTTGCCGATACCCTGGCCTCTTGCCTGCCGGAAAAAGCCAAAGTGTATGATGGCTTATCTTCCCTATACAATCTTACAGGAGATTATAAAAAAGCTGCTGCAATGGCGCGGCTTACCATTCAATATAAAGATTCCATTTTTACTACCGATCTTAATAAACAGTTTTCTGAAATGGAAACCAAATACCAGACGGCAAAAAAAGATCAGCAGATAGAGGCGCAACAAAACGAGATCACGCAAAAGAAATATGAATTGATCAAAAAACAATACTGGTTGTATGGTTCGTTGGCTGTTTTCTTGTTTAGTATTTTGCTGGGGTACTCTTATTATAAAAGGTATCAGCTAAAGCAGGAAAAAAAGCTACAGGCAGAAGTTATGAAGCAACAGGACATGGCCACCAAAGCAGTAATTGTTGCCGAAGAAAATGAACGCAAGCGCATTGCTGCCGACTTGCATGATGGTGTGGGGCAAATGATGAGCGCAGCCAAAATGAATTTATCGGCCTTTGAAAATGAGCTTCCTTTTAAAGACGATAATCAAAAAAACAACTTTGAAAAAATAATCAGCCTGGTAGATGAAAGTTGTAAAGAAATCAGGAGTGTAAGCCACCAGATGATGCCCAATGCTTTATTAAAAAGCGGGCTGGCCAATGCGGTAAAAGAATTTATTGATAAACTGGATAGCCGAATTTTAAAGGTAAACTTACATGCAGAAGGCCTTAATGAAAGATTAGACAGCAATGTGGAAACGGTATTATACCGCATAGTTCAGGAATGTGTAAACAATGTGATAAAACACTCCGGCGCCAATACACTTGATATTTCTCTTATAAAAGATACTGAGGGCATTGCTGCTACCATTGAAGACAATGGTAGTGGCTTTGATTGTAAAGACAACACAAAATTTGAGGGTATTGGTTTAAGAAATATTATTAGCAGGGTGCAGTTTTTAAAAGGCTCTGTTGAGTTTGACAGCGCTCCGGGCAAAGGAACGCTTGTGGCCATTCATGTACCATTTATATAATTCTCTATTAAGAAAAGTAAACAGGAATAAATTGAATGAACTTATTTGCCTGTTTACTTAAAATAAAAACCTACTGATACCTTGGTCCATCTGCAGTGGTAACTTGTGTAGCAGCAGCACTGCTGTCAGATGCAGATAAGGTACCCGAAAGAATTGCGGCAAGAATTGCCAACGCCAAAAGAAGATTTTGCATAATTTTTATTTCAAACATAATACTTATTAGGGTGCGCAACAAATAGTATTCATATGGCAATAAGTATATTAATTGCCGTTGCCGGCATGGATTTTTAAAATATAGTATTATCAAATGATGCATTCATTACCATCAAGGCAGAATACATTGCGGCAGTTTAACGCCAGCTTTCTAATAGGCGGCGCATTGGTAAATCTGCCAACCAAGACATATCATATTAGCAGAAACCTTCATCTCCTTGTTTAATTGGCATTTTTATTTATCTTACCAGCAAATAATAAAACCAGCGGCTTTACATTGAAAAACCAAAAAATTTTACTAGCCATTGTTGATGATCACCAGATAGTAATTGACGGGCTAAAATCTTTATTGCAGGGGTACGACCAGTTTAAAGTAGTACTGGAATGTACCCAGCCTTTGCAAATGATGCAATTGCTGGAGCAAACCAAAGCAGATATTGTATTAACTGATGTAATGATGCCCGGTATGAACGGTGCCGATCTTTCCAAAGCGATACACAACAAATTTCCCGAAATAAAAATACTGGCATTAAGCATGAGCGGACAGGGCGACCTGGTGAACCAAATGATTGATGATGCTGATATTGCAGGATATGTACTAAAAAATATTGGCAAAAAAGAATTGATTGCGGCGCTGGAAAAAATTTCGGCGGGTGGCATTTATTTCAGTGATGAGGTATTACATGAAATGACAAAGGCCAGTGAACTAAAAAAAGAATCTGATGAAGCGCATCTTACGGTAAGAGAAATTGAAATTATTAAATTGATTGAAAAAGAATTCAATAATAAACAAATAGCCGAAAGCCTTTTTTTAAGCGAACGCACTGTAGAAACCCATCGTAAAAATATTTTCAGAAAAACAAAAACATCGGGAGTAATTGGATTAATTAAATATGCTTATGAGCATAAACTGATTTAACCTGGCGCACATTTAGTGTGCTGCTGCGACAACAATTGCAATAAAAAGGCCCGCATAAAATGCAGGCCTTTTTGATGATTATTTTTTTGAGCTTTATTAAAGTCTGCCACCACCTATGCAAAAGCCAACTTTTATGCCTAAGTAAGCATTTTGAATAGTATAGCCGTCATTTGCTGAAGGACTTGAAGCCGCAACGGTTGTTTTTCCTACTGGATTATATTCCAGTCCAAAACGGAAATGCTTGTATTCAATTCCACCTCTAACCATGCCACCAAATTTAGAACCTGTAGCAACATTTGGATTAGAGGATGAAATAGAAACACCGGCAGTTTTGTAAATACCTACCCCTGCTCCCACAAATGGGCGAAGGTCGTTGTTAGAGAAATAATAGTCACCAGTAACCAGGTACGATGCTGCAGCTTTTGCTGAAGCAGTACTGTTATAGGTTCCGCTGTTAACATCAACACCTGCAACAGTTATTGCAGTTTCTAACCTTAAACCTACACTTAGCTGTGGTATAACAGCGTATTTGGGTTCTACTACAAAGAGTACCCCACCTTTTGCTCCCGAGCCACCCATTGGTATGGCATAACCGGTTGATACATCAACTTTAAATGGTTTAAATTCACCTTCATTCTGTGCGAAAGTTTTTGCTGAAAACGCCAGTATAAACATGGCGGATACGAATAATGTTTTTTTCATTGTCGGATTGATTTGTTTAGAGTTATTAAAATGTGAATATCAGCTAAAACGAGCGAAAGTAAAAATTATTATGAAAATAATACTAAATATAAAATCAGCTAGCCTCCCGTTGTTTAGGAACACAACACAGTTATTTCGAATAATGCACAGTTATGCCTGAATAATGCACAGTTATGTAAATATTATACGCAGTAATCGCACTGTATCCGCAGTATTTATACTAAAAAATAACCCTGCAAATTTGCAGGGTCAGTTTTTAGTATAAATGTTGCAAGTATAAAATTTTAAAACCTGTAAGCCAGCCTGAAACCAATAGAACCTAAACCGGTTCCATTTTTCGCATAGCCATCATATTTAAATGCTGCATCAACAGCTTTGCCGGATTTGGTATTGAATTCGTAACCAAGCATTGGCGTGTAAGCAAGTGCAGTTCCTGTACCGTAGTTGCTAAAAAAGCCTGCACCTAACTGGGCTGCACCATAAAAACCTTCTGAGAGAAAATATTTTAAACCAACCCTTAAAGGAATTATTGTTTGAGACTTGAACTTTACTCCAGAGCCTGCAGACCTGCCTGCATAAGATAAAAAACCTGTAGTAATTGTAAAAGCTGTGGAAGGGGCAATATTAATATCTGCCTGCACAGTGCCTCCAAAGCCAACCGAATGTGTGTTATTAAAATTGCCGGTTGCAAATCCAATTTCGGGGCCAACGCTAAAGCTAAATTGTTTATCTACTTTTTTCTGTGCAAAAGCACCAGTACAAATTGCTGTAATGACAACAGCTAAAAAAATCTTTTTCATAATACGTTTTGTTTTTGACTTGTAAAATTAAGCAGTAACGATTTAGTGAACT
>Ga0302164_10000498_pt1 | contig 13196 bp, 11 predicted proteins | sample I_Fen_E3_1_FD_193500 | JGI IMG/M metagenome (GOLD analysis project Ga0302164, IMG submission 193500) | Peat permafrost microbial communities from Stordalen Mire near Abisko, Sweden - I_Fen_E3_1 | ecosystem: Environmental > Terrestrial > Soil > Wetlands > Permafrost | place: Sweden: Abisko...
TAAAAGGTACTACTTCCCGAAACGATTTTACAACATTTTCCAATACTGCCGATGATCTGAGTGGTCGCCTGAATTCCAAAGCCTGAACGGCCGTAAATAGTTCAATAGCTATTATTCTTTCAAGGTTTTCCGCAACACGTAACAATTTCGTAGCCCCGTTGGCTCCCATACTCACATGATCTTCCTGTTCATTTGAAGAAGGTATGGAGTCTACCGAAGAGGGTGTACAAAGCTGTTTATTCTGACTGACTATCGATGCGGCAGTGTATTGTGGAATCATAAAACCACTATTCAAACCAGGATTTGCTACCAGGAATTCCGGAAGATCTCTTTGTCCGGCTATTAATCTGTAGACCCTCCTTTCTGATATACTTCCCAGCTCAGCAAGAGCTATTGCGAGGTAGTCGAAAATGAGCGCCAGTGGCTGACCATGGAAATTTCCTCCTGATACAATAAGATCTTCGTCGGGAAATATAGTCGGATTATCAGTAACAGAATTGATCTCTGTAAGAATGACTGATCTTGCAAAGCTTATTGCATCTTTGCTTGCTCCATGTACCTGGGGAATACAACGGAATGAGTATGGATCCTGAACATGTGCTTTTTTGTGTGATATAAGCTGACTTCCCTCCAACATTTTTCTGAAAGCTTTTGCAGTAGTAACCTGTCCTTTATGCGGTCTGATATTATGTACGCACTCGAAAAAAGGATCGAGACGACCGTCGTAGGCTTCAAGTGAAATAGCAGAAGTTATATCTGCAAATGAAGATAACCTTTCAGCCATTGCGATGACATATACCCCATAAGAACTCATGAACTGTGTCCCATTCAGAAGAGCAAGACCTTCCTTTGATTGCAATTCCACGGGAGACCAGCCAAATTTTTTAAGGACAATAGATGCTTCTGTTTTCTGTCCCTTGTACATAACCTCTCCCATCCCAATTAGAGGAAGCACCAGGTGTGCCAGAGGAGCAAGATCTCCTGATGCACCCAGGGATCCCTGCTCATAAACAACCGGGCTTATTCCCTCGTTGAAAAAATCAATCAACCGTTGAATTGTGGCAACCTGTACTCCAGATTTTCCAAGACTAAGAGCGTGAATCTTCAGAAGCAACATAAGTCTGACTATATCCTCTCTTACTTCAGGTCCGGTACCACAGGCATGTGATTTAACCAGGTTTTCCTGGAGCTTATTGAGTTGATCCCTGCTGATTGTTTTTTTATGAAGCGATCCAAAACCTGTTGTGATCCCATAAATAGGCGATGTAACGTTTTCAAGTTTCCTGTCGAGGTAGTTCCTGCAAATAGTTATAAGATCTACAGAATCTGCCGAAAGAGAGAGTCTGGCATTCTTATCAAAGATTTTCCTGATCGTTTCAAGTTCCAGTTCTGCCGGTGATATCTTAAAATACATTAATATACTTTTTAAATTATAAAAAAATTGATATAAAGATAAAAGACACAAGATAAAAGTAATCTTAAATGCGTCTTATTCTTTTTAAACTGTTGTCCTTTTGTCTTTTTACTTTTATCTTTTGTCTTGTATTCATTTTGAAGACCTAAGCTCCTCTTTAACAAACTTACTTAGTTCAATAAAAGGCATATTTTTCTGTTCTCCTGTAGACATTATCTTAAAAGTCAGAATATTTTTATTAATCTCATCTTCACCGGCAATAATAATATAAGGTATCTTTTTTGCATCGGCATAAGAGATCTGTTTTTTAAGTTTTACGGCATCTGGGTAAAACTCAGTTCGAACATTAAGGCTGCGTAACAGATTAAGAATTTTAAGAGCATATGATGTTTCATTCTCACCAAAATTCACAACCAATACCTCAGTTGAAGATACACTTATGTCATTAAAAAGATTTAGCTGATTCAGAACATCGTATATCCTGTCTGCTCCAAAGGAAATCCCAACACCTGATACCCCTTCCATTCCAAAAACACCCGTAAGATTATCATAACGTCCTCCTCCGCAAATACTTCCAATTTCGACATCCTTCGCCTTAACTTCAATAATAGCTCCTGTATAATAATTTAGCCCACGTGCTAAAGTCAAATCCACCTCCACCTTTGAAGTCAGTTTCGAATTCTTCAAATATTTAAAAAGTATTCTTAATTCATCGATCCCTTGTTTCCCAATTGTAGAAGTCCCTATGCTTTTTTCTAGAACATTAAGTTTTGTTCCATTATATCCTTTAAGAGTCAAAATAGGCTGTAAGTTATTTATCGCGGAAGAAGAAACTCCTTTTTCTTTTAGTTCTGAGTTAACTGCATCAATACCAATTTTGTCGATCTTATCAATTGCTGTTGTTATATCAGTAATCCTGGCGGTTTCCCCAATATATTCCGCGATACCAGCAAGTATCTTCCTATTATTTATCTTAATAATTACAGTTATTCCCAGTTTATTAAATATATCATCAATTATTCTTATTAGCTCATATTCATTTAATAATGAATCACTTCCAATTACGTCAACATCGCATTGAAAAAACTCACGGTATCTGCCTTTCTGTGGCCTGTCAGCTCTCCATACGGGTTGAATCTGATATCTTTTGAATGGGAAAACAATTTCGTCACGATGCTGCACCACATAACGTGCGAATGGAACAGTAAGATCGTATCTTAGTCCCTTTTCGCAGATTCTGGAAGATAGTTTTCCATACTCCCGGCCGGACAGATCATCGTCGGAAAGGGATGACAGAAAATCGCCGGAATTTAAGATTCTGAATAAAAGTTTATCACCCTCATCCCCATACTTTCCAAGAAGTGTAGTGAGATTTTCCAAGGCAGGAGTTTCAATTGGTTGATAGCCATAGAGTCTGAAAACCTGTTTAATTTTATCGAATATATATTCGCGTTTCAGCATCTCTTCTGTAGAGAAATCTCTTGTTCCTTTGGGTATTGTTGGTTTTGAAGACATAGTTTGAAGATAAAAGACAAAAGTATAAAGATAAAAGGAGAAAGGAGAAAGTGGAAAGGAGAAAGTTGAGGAACGAAGTTCCGAAATCCATTAACCACAAAACTCATAAAGAGAAGAAACGTAATGGACGGAAAGTATGCATTTTCTCTGTGAAACTCTGTGTCTTCTCTGTGTAACTCTGTGTAAGTTCTTTAATACATTGTTACACAGAGGATCACAGAGGATTCACAGAGAGCCACAGAGAATATCTATATATCGGATAGATTATGCAGGAGTCCTTTGCCTCTAATACTTTTCAGGCACAAATGTCTGCTCAGTAACTGGAGGTCTTACATATGCCACATCATGTTTAAGTGGGGGCAGCTTCAATGGTTTTGGGGTAAGATCCTCGTAAGGAATCAGAGAAAGAAGGTGGCTGATACAGTTGAGCCTTGCTCGCTTTTTATCGTCAGCGCGGACAACATACCATGGTGATTGTTTGGTATCGGTATATGAGAACATTTTATCCTTAGCCATAGAATACTCTACCCATTTATCACGCGATTCGATATCCATCGGACTGATTTTCCATCGTTTTGAAGGGTCTTTTATTCTATCCTGAAATCGTTTTTCCTGTTCCTGGTCACTAACAGAGAACCAGTATTTAATAAGGATTGTGCCAGACCTGATCAACATCTTTTCAAATTCCGGACATGATCTCAGAAATTCCTCGTATTCATCATTGGTACAATAACCCATTACCTGTTCAACTCCTGCCCTGTTATACCAGCTCCTGTCAAAAAGAACAATTTCACCTCCGGCCGGCAGCTCGGATGCATATCTTTGGAAGTACCATTGCGACTTCTCCTTTTCTGTGGGTATGCCAAGAGCAACAATCCTGCATATCCTCGGATTCAGGCAACCGGCAATAGTTTTAATCACTCCACCTTTCCCTGCTGCATCCCTGCCTTCAAATACAACAACCACTTTTAACTTGTTGGCTTTTACCCATTCCTGAAGTTTTACCAGCTCAATCTCAAGAGTCATTAGCAACTCCTCATATTCCCCCGGACTGAGTTTTTTTTTCATTTCCTGTTTTACATCATGATATAAATCGTCCTTTCCGACAGCTTTAGCTTTAGTTGGAACCTTATCTTTTTTAGTTGCCATGACACATAATTTAAATAAAAAAGAAAATTACTATATATTTCCGGAAATCAGAAATTACATTTTTCATTTTCCCCGCTGATCTCGCAGGTTTTCGCGGATAGATAAAATCTGATCTGCGCTGATCAGCGTAATCTGCGGGAAATATAAATTAAGCTAGGTGGTCAGGAAGTAAACTCTTATTGTATAAACGGAATCGACAGCGGATATCTGAAAAGTTCTCCCTTAGGTGCCTTAACACTGGCAATAATTGTACATACAACCTTCAGAGTTCCAAGTACCATAATTATAGGAATCCCTATTATGATGAAACATAAAGGAACAGCGAGAACAATGTAAAGCAGCATTGATAACTGGAAGTTAAGAGCTGCCTTTCCGTTTATGTTTACCCAGGAAGATTCGTCTCTTCTTGTCAGCCAGCAAATCAGAGGTCCGATTACACCTCCGAACGGGAAAAAGAAACCAGCAAAAGCTGAAAGGTGACATAACATCGACCAATTTCTTTCTGTTTCGGTTAATACTCTGCTCTCTTCCATGATATTTAAGTATTTATTTAAAAGACGGCTTTGCTTTTCCAGTGCTGCATACTATTTTTCAAGCCGTTTCAGATCGTCGGATAATAACCCATTCGGATTGGCTTTATCAACCATATGCAAATTATAGTAGTACAATTCTGAATCATCGGTGCCAATCAGCATTATAAAACAGAAACCTGAATCTCTGTCTCCCATAGGTCCCACTTTATGGAGAATAACGGTATCCGGTGTTTTATCTTCAATGGCCTTAGTTATTTTATCATCTGTAACTATCTCAATACTATGCGAATAGATTGCTTTTATCTTTTTAATTGTTGAGATTTGGGGAGTAAGATCATCCTGTTCTATCAGTATAGTTTTATTCTTGATATCGGGCATATTTTTATTATAATATTTAAGATATTTTCTCAAGGTTAGTGAATTGTCTTCCGAAATCTTTTGAGCATGTTTCTGCATAAAGGACACAATAGCACCAAGTTTGTAACTATATATAAGATCATTTACACCGGCAAACGAAAGAGGGATAGCACAAATTTCAGGCATTTCAGCAAGTTTATTGACATCTTTTCCCTGAAGTAGATTGAGAAAATTATAGAGACCATGAGATGGATCTTTATCAAAATTCGTCTGTGTAATTACAAGGAATGAGTACGCCGGATTCAATCTCCTGACGTTAAAATCTTTTACTGAAATAAATTCATAAGGAGTGATTTTCCAGCAAGCCTTAACTGCTTCTTTTATATATATATTATACGACGAAAATGGGTCATCTTCAAGTACAACACAAGTTTTAGATGCTTTAAATTGCTTTATTTCATCCTGATCGGGGAAAGGGGCTTGTCCTGACAAAAGTACAGCAGGTAAAAGCAGGGCAAACATTAAAAGTAATCTTCTCATGTCGCTGGCATTACTGAACCGGTACAGGAATATACAAGGGATTATTTTCGTTGAACCTCCGGATATATACAAACATCAGGTCTTTCTTCTTTCTTCTCGACAGCTGAACATACTCCTCGTACAATTTATTATCCTTCATAAGAAGCAGTTCAGTATTATCAACATCAAATTCTAGCACTTTTCCGCTCTCAAAATCGATCAGATATTGTTTTAATTCGTTACGGCTCATATTAGATCTGTATGGTGAATAATACGGATTATAATAATTACTGTAGCTATAGGGAGAATAATAGGGATCGTAATATCCATAAGGAGAACTATAAGAACGTGAATCATAAGTTGTTATATCTGCAACGAAATGACAAATACTACCAACAAAGGTTATCCTGTTGAAGTTATCCTGCACCTGTATATACAAAACTCCATTCCGTGAATAGCCCCAGATAGAATTTTTTGCAACTTCCTGCCTCACTCCCATATTGTCAAAGAAATAGATTTTATCCCCTTCAAGGATTTTCTTAAAGAACTCCCGATCGTTGTAATCGATGGAAGTGAGCAGTTTTGCTTTGGGAATCGGACTATTCAGCTTAACCTGGTCAAAATTCAGGTAAATACCATCGTTGAATTTGAAATCGGGAGTATATTTTGCCATTCCTTCTTTATCTTGTCCGAACAATTGGAGAAATGACATACCTGATGAAAATAAACTAATTAAAAAAATTATTCTTAACATTTTCAACATAGCATCAGAAGTTTATCCTTTTCAGTTCAAATTTCGTACCAGATGTACAAATTTAACGTTTTCCTTCAAAGGTTGTTAATTTCCGTTAATGTATATTTATTACTTATTTTGTGTAAATTTACATAACCTCAAAATTATGGTTTATGGTCAGTGAAACTGAAAAAGGTGACAAATATAAAAGATTAAATAAGTCTGCTGAGGAAATCTTAGAAAATAAAAGAAAGATAATTGATTCTTATTCAATCATAGCGCTTCTCATCCTTGTTTCCGCTGTACTGTTGATCACTTTTGATCTCAAACTGCCTGCCGGATGTATGATTATTGCCGGAGCAAGTCTTGGAGTAATTATTGTAAGGAAGGCTTCCGATCTTAACAAAAGCTTTAAAGAATCACTTAACGAGTTTTCTTCTCTGAGTGAAAGGAAAGATGATGTCATAATCGATTTCTCACATAGAATAAGAGAACCTTTAAATAACCTGGTTATCATATCTGATATGCTCATGGAATCAGGCCTTCAGAAAAAACAAAAGGAGCTTCTTGAGACTTTTATTGCTTCAACGAATAACATGGTGACCACTGTTAATGAATTAACAATGCAGTCAGCCGGAAACCTGAGCTATGAGCACAGAAAAGCTATCAGATTTAATTTATTATCAACTATTCAGAATACTATTGAGCTTTATAGTCTGAAGGATGAAGCCAATATCGATTTTATACTTAATAAAAAGGAATTCAGTGACTTTGAATGCTTTGGCGACCCAATAATTCTTAAACAGATATTTCTCGATCTATTCAATACTATCGAGATTCAATCCTCCGAAAGAGTCACAAAAGTTGCCATAAACCTGAAAAAAACGAAAGAAACAGGGACAGAAAGTACAATTGCATTAAGGATACAAACCGATAATCCGATTGTTCTGATTAATGATATAGGTGTAGAGAAAAGTCTTGCTGCCAGATTCATTTCATCCGATAAAGGTACCTTCAGCCAGGAGGTTGGGACAAATTCCACAGTTTTGAATATTTTTCTTCCTTATGCCAATCCGGTTGTTGAAACAAAACAGAGTATTTCTTCTCAAAAGATTGAAGAGTTAATTCAGAAAGACAAAATTCATAAAGATCTTAAGGACCTCAAAATTCTTCTTGTTGAAGATAATCTTATAAACCAGAAGATCACTTTGCTTACTCTTAAACCTCTGGTTCATAGTATTGATACCGCTTCAAACGGGAAAGAGGCTCTTGACAGGTTCGGAACCACCAGCTTTGATCTTATACTCATGGATATTCAGATGCCGGTTATGAGCGGCCTTGTAGCGGCAGAAAAGATCAGAGCACTGGAATCAACCACCAGTTCGCATATTCCAATAATTGCAATTACAGCAAATGCAATGATCGGGGATAAAGAGAAATGCCTGTCGGCCGGAATTGATGACTATATAAGTAAGCCGTTTCAGCCGGCTGCGTTGATCGAGAAAATAAAGAAAATCATTTAGTATCTCCAATTAAAGGTCTGAACCCTATTACCATTATGTCATCTACCTGTTCATTAGAGCCCATCCAGGTCTTTATATTTTCATCAAGAATCGCTTTCTGATCATTCACCGGGAAATGATGAATAGTCGTTAACAGGTACCGGAAGCGCCTATACATAAATTTTTTATTTTCATTACCACCAAACTGATCCACATATCCGTCGGAGAAGATATAGAAAATGTCATCATCAAGAAGATCAATTTCATGATCTGTGTACGGAAGTCCTCCCGGATTCATACCAATAATAATCTTATCTGCAATTATTTCAATCAGATTGCCGTCACGGATGAGATAAAGAGGAAGAAAAGCTCCGGCGTAATCCACTTTTTTTCTTTTTCTGTCGATGATGCAGAGCCCTATATCCATACCGTCTCTGATGATCGTTCCAATATTCTTTTCCCTGCTGAATGTTTTTTCCAGCCCTTTATTCATAACTGCAAGAATCTTTGAAGGAATTTCAATATTATCTTCATTTATGGTTTTTTCAATGATCTTAAGTCCAATCATCGACATAAGTGCGCCGGGTACGCCATGACCCGTACAATCGGCAGCTACTACGAAAATTTTTTCACCCTTTTCACCAATCCAGTAAAAATCACCACTTACTATATTTTTAGGTTTAAACAAGATGAATGAGTCAGCAAAGTGCTTTCTGAAATAGCTTTCAGAAGGTAAAAGAGCTTCCTGAATTCTTTGTGCGTATATCAGACTATCAGTGATGTTCCGGTCCCTTAATTCCAGTTCGACCTTCTGCACTTCAATAAGCTCGAGAGCCTGTCCTTTTTCCTTCAGTAATTTCCTGGTTTTAATCAGGATCCTCGTCTGAGACATAACCAGTAAAAAGACAATTGAAATCAGAAATATGCTATAGAGAATGAAATGGGATGATGAAACAGGAGAATTAGTTAAAACACCTGTCATCATACTATTAGCAGCTATTTTGATATTAATAGTATATGGATGAAAATATGTTAAATATATCAATCCCATCAGATGCTGCAAAAATAGACTAATAATCCTAATGTTGTCCGCATGTATTTAAAATACATCGTGTCTAGTTAATGAGAATTTCGTCCGCCCCTTTCCGGCTTAATCTAATATATCTGATTGATGGAGAACTAATAAACTCTCCGATTCCCAGTGAATCCCATTTTTTATCAATAGCTGAAATAGTTTTATTGCCGGAGCAAACCACGTTCGGCCATCTTCTGATAAAGCCACCTTTCCTGTAGGCTTTTATTGTTCCATCAAATAAAACTGAAAAAGGGGAGATAAATTCATGATCGCGCTGGGGATCAGTGTTCCCAAGAATTTGCCAGGCTACCATAAATAAATCGTCGACATCAACAGTATGATCAACTATTAATATGACCCTGAAGATACCATCGGAATCATTTGTCCTGAACATATCCTTAACTTTCTCAATTACATCTGCATCCTCTGACCGATTAACCGAAATTATAAGGATAGGGATATCCTCTTCGAAAAGGAAAAAATTAGAATTTTTTACAATATTCCTGTCAAGGAAATCTACTGTAATCTCAGAATGTTCAGGCTTGTCTGATTTTGTTATTTTATTTCTTCCGGAGATTTCTTCGATCTGTTTTATTGTAGCATCGACACCTACCTTTCCTCCGAAAGAAAAGTTATTGGATGAATGGTCAAGAACATCAAGGGGACCACGACTGAACAAAAGGTCGTGCATTATATCAACGTTATCAAAAATATGAGAGAGGAGCAATCTGTAATTTCTGATATCGATATCTCCGCTCACTACAATCATGAACTTTGAAAACATCATCTGTCCTGCCCCTGATAATGAACTTAATACTTTCATACCCTGACCAGGATAGGACTTTTTTATCTTTACAATCACCAGGTTATGGGCTATACCGGCATCGGGCAGATGGAAATCTTCGATTTCAGGCTGTAAGGTCATTCTAAGTGGAGAAAGGAAAAGTCTTTCTGTGGCTTTAGCAATCCATGCATCTTCCTTAGGGGGTATACCAACTATTGTTGCCGGATAAACAGCTTTATCTGAATGCGTTATACAAGTAACATGAAATTTAGGATACCAGTCGGCCAAAGAGTAGAATCCTGTATGGTCGCCGAATGGGCCTTCCCAAACAAGATCCTCTGCCGGATCAACAAATCCCTCGATAATTATGTCTGCATCTTCAGGTACGAACAGATCATTTGTAATGCATTGTACCATTTTGACTTTTTTTTTCCTGAGGAACCCTGCAAGAATATATTCGTTTATATTTTCAGGAAGCGGGGCTGTTGCCGCATATGTGTAAACCGGGTCACCGCCCAGAGCAACAGAGACAGGCATTTTTATACCTGTTCTTTTCCATGCTTCAAAATGATTAGCTCCCGTCTTATGACGTTGCCAATGCATTGCTGTTGTGTTTTTATCAAGAATCTGCATCCGATACATTCCGACATTTGTACTGCCTGTCCCGGGATGGCGTGTATGTACCATAGGAAGTGTAATAAACCGCCCTCCGTCGTGTGGCCAGCATTTCAATACAGGCAGGATGTCGAGGTCGGGTATTCTGTGAATTTGCTGTTGGCAAATACCTTTTCTCTTTACGCGGCAAGGAAGAATACCTGCCAGATTAAAGAGAGCAGGCAGTGTTGCAAGTTTCTTAAAAAAGGTCTCCTTGTTATACGATACATTATTAAATAAACTCTCTAATTCCCTGCCAGCTTCATCGAGATTATTTCTGCCTATCGCCATTGCCATCCTTAGATCTGAACCGAAAGTATTTATAAGTATGGGGAAATTGGTTCCGGTATTTTCGAATAACAGGGCTTTTCCACCTGATATATTCACCCTGTCGGTTACTTCAGTGATTTCAAGGACCGGATTAATAAACTGTTTAATCCTAAGTAGTTCTCCTTTTTTCTCGAGTTCAGTAATAAAACCTGCTAGTCCTGTGTAAGGCATAAATGATTCTTTTATGAATCCAAAGATATTCAATAACCAATAATATTAACTCCCTGAATCCCCTAAATGAGGACATAGAACAAATAAGGGCTGGTAAAAAAGTCGAAATCGTTTAACCATAAAGGTCACAACATACTGATAGCTCTTGGGATTACGCCCAGGTCGCAAAGCGTAGAGACACCCAAATTGGGCGTCTCTACAAAATCATTGTCTTGATACGTTTTGTGGTTAAAGGAGATCTTATTGATAGTCTTATATGCTATAAAACAATAATGGGAACTCATCACAAGGATTAGTTCCCATTCACCGTTTACAACCAAGGCTGTTAACAATGTCAGATTACTGTTATTCTGACCGGCTGCGTCGTAGAGTACGAGACCCTTTTCTGCAACCCATGGCTTTCGGGTATTGCCTGTTACAGCATAACCTTCCGGCTTTCCTTTCTCCCGCCTGAGCGGGATTCCGGGATGAAGTGTCATTCAGGCGCTGTTACGTCTTTCCCGAAGGATAGGTATCAGTTTCAGAAAACCCGTGGCCGAAGCCCTTCATTCTCTGAAGCCCTGTGACTCAATCTCTGAAAGAACGTTTCCGGTTTTCATTGACTTACTGAACATATTGGACGCAGGGTCCATTTAGTTCAGGCTTCGGCTCTCCTGGTGTGCAGACCCGAAGGTCTGACCGAGACGGATCTTGTTTCATTTAAGTAACCTTTTCCGTTTCCACATCTTTTGAGCAGTCTTTTATCGCTCACCTGATAAAATCAAATTTACTTCGGGAATATTGAAAAACAATATAATTATAGTGGTTGTTATACACCCGATATAAACAGAAGTTATGAACAATTGTTAATAACGTCGGAAAGTGATGATAGACAGCATATATTGTAGGGTCATGCCATGGCATGACCCTACAATATATGATGATCGACAAATGTAGGGACACGCCATGGCGTGTCCTCAACATAAATAAAAAAAAGGCCATCCTTTTGGACAGCCTTTTTACAATTCATTTCAATTTATATCTATAAATTTCTATTTATTTCTTGAACCCATATACAGCCAGGTTGCCAAGAGTCTCCTCGATTCTGAGTAACTGATTGTATTTGGCTATTCTGTCTGTTCTGCTTGCGGATCCGGTTTTGATCTGGCCTGAATTAGTAGCAACAGCTATATCTGAAATTGTAGTGTCTTCAGTTTCACCTGAACGGTGCGACGTAACAGTTGTATAACCTGCCCTGTGAGCCATCTCAATAGCATTAAGAGTTTCGGTAAGAGATCCGATCTGGTTCACTTTGATAAGAATTGAGTTTGCACAACCCATGTCAATACCTTTTTTCAGATAGTCTACATTGGTCACAAACACATCATCACCTACTATCTGGATTTTCTTACCGATTCTGTCTGTCAGTAACTTCCACCCATCCCAGTCACCTTCTGCCATACCATCTTCTACTGAATCAATAGGATATTTGGTTGTCAGTTTTTCTATATAGTCAACCTGTTCTTTTGAAGTTCTTCTTGCACCTTTTGGTCCCTCAAATTTTGAGTAGTTATACATTCCTTCCAGATAGAATTCTGAAGCTGCACAATCGAGAGCAATCGTAATATCTGAACCAGGTTTGTAACCTGCATCAACAATTGCTTTAAGAATGGTTTCAAGAGCGTCTTCGGTTCCCTCAAATTTAGGGGCAAAACCTCCTTCATCACCAACTGCAGTACTCAATCCACGTTCTTTTAAAACCTTTTTCAATGAATGGAATACTTCAGCTCCCATACGTAATCCTTCACTGAATGACGGAGCACCGATAGGTCTGATCATGAATTCCTGGAAAGCAATGGGTGCATCAGAATGTGAACCTCCGTTAATGATATTCATCATCGGTACAGGTAATGTAACGGCATTTGTACCGCCGATATAACGAAACAATGGCAGTCCATGATAGGAAGCAGCAGCTTTGGCAACGGCCAGAGAGACGCCAAGTATTGTATTGGCTCCAAGGTTGCTTTTTGTTTTAGTACCATCGAGGTCGATCATTTTCTTATCGATTCCTGACTGGTCTGTTACATCCATCCCGATTATCTCTTCAGCAATAACATTATTAACATTATGAACAGCTTTCAGAACACCCTTGCCCAGGTAACGATTCTTATCACCATCTCTGAGTTCCAGGGCTTCGTTTTCTCCGGTTGATGCACCCGAAGGAACTGCTGCCCTTCCAAAATAACCACTTGCTGTCATTACATCAACTTCAATTGTTGGATTACCGCGGGAATCAAGAATTTCACGCGCGTGAACACTTACTATCTGACCCATAGATTTTTATTTAATTATTAAACAATAATGCAATATGAAAAAAGGGATAAAGCCGTTAAAGACTTATCCCTTTTCGAATTAAAATATTATAACATCTTATTCTCCTTCCGGAAGTGATTCTCCTGCAGCTTCTCCAGCTTTTTCAAC
>Ga0302164_10000501_pt1 | contig 13174 bp, 8 predicted proteins | sample I_Fen_E3_1_FD_193500 | JGI IMG/M metagenome (GOLD analysis project Ga0302164, IMG submission 193500) | Peat permafrost microbial communities from Stordalen Mire near Abisko, Sweden - I_Fen_E3_1 | ecosystem: Environmental > Terrestrial > Soil > Wetlands > Permafrost | place: Sweden: Abisko...
AAGCTCCGCCAGCTGGCGGATTCGGGTCTTTTACTTCTCCCAAGCCAACGCACTTGCCCCCAATATCGCCGCATCAGATTCTTTCAAGTGACTCACCAGTATCTTCACTTTGTTTTGAAACACCTGTATCAGGTTTTCTTCCATGTGTTGTTTGGTGGGTTTTAAGATCAGGTCGCCAGCCTTAGTAAGGCCACCAAATAAAATGATCGCTTCGGGACTGCTGAACATAATGGCATTGGCCAATGCAAGGCCTAATATCTTTCCGGTAAATTCAAAAATTTCCAATGCTACTTTATCGCCCTGTACGGCTGCGTCGTAAACGGATTTAGAATCTAATTTATCCTCCGGTACATCTCGTAATAAACTGGGCTCAGTAGATTTCGCCAGTATCTCTATTGCTGTTAAGCGTACACCCGTTGCCGATGCATAAGCCTCCAGCGGGCCTTTTTTGCCCGTGCCTTTATGAAATCGGCCATCAGGTATTACAATGGTATGGCCAAGTTCTCCTGCAAAGCCATCATGGCCATAGATCAATTGCCCGTTGGCAACAATACCACTGCCCACACCGGTGCCCAGAGTGATCATGATAAAATCTTTCATGCCCTTTGCAGCGCCGTACATCATTTCGCCAATGGCAGCCGCGTTGGCATCGTTGGTTAAGGTAACCGGTAATTTAAATTTGGTCTCCAGCAATTCTGCCAAAGGGATAATACCTTTCCAGGGAAGGTTAGGGGCATATTCAATTGTGCCGGTATAAAAATTACCATTGGGTGCACCCACGCCAATGCCTTTGATACGACCGCTGCCGCCCGAGCGTTCAATCAGTTCCGAAAGTGCAGTATACAATTCATCAATAAAACTGTCTACAGTGGTGTGTTTTTTGGTAGAAATTTCGCTGCTGAATAAAACATTCCCGTCACGATCAACAATACCAAACTTGGTACCGGTGCCGCCAATATCAATACCAATTACCAGTTGTTCCAATGCTGTTGCCATATAGCTAATTTAAAATCAGTCACGGTTATCCGGGACTGATAAAGTTATGAATTAAATAAGGATTTTAATTTTTGAATTCATGCATTAGTGCCCGCCGCCTTTTACTTTGCTCAGTTCATCCAGGTCAATACCCTGGCTTTTCAAATCGGATTTTGATTTTACAGCATAGTAAGCTAAGTAAACAAAACAGGCAATGCCTACAAAGTAAGACATGCTGATGCCTAAAAAATGATCGGCAGATAAATAGCCTTGTAATACACTGACGAAGCCGCCACCGCAAATCATAAAAATTAAAAAGTTAGAACCTTCGCTGGTGTGTTTGCCAAGTCCTGAAATGGCTAATGTAAATATGCATGGCCAAAGGGTAGAACAAAACAGGCCCACACTGCAAATAGCCCAAACACTTATGTTATAGTTTGGAGAAAATATAGCGATCAGCAAAGCAATAATTCCGCAACCACTAAAGATCAGCAATTGCCTTGCAGGGTTTCCCATACTTAAAAGATTGGCAACGATGAGAGCGATAATTACCAGAGCATATACATAAAAAGAACTCATATCAGTTTTTGCAATGGCATTAACTAATATGTAAACACCAAATGCCAGGTAGGGCATTAAGAACTGCAATACTTTTTTAACGCCTTCAGAAAAACCAAAAGCACCAGCTGATGATGTCCATCGTCCAATCATTAAGCTGGCCCAAAATAAAGAGATATACGGAGCAGTTCCGCTGGTGGGAGTGCCCAGTTTTTGTTTCATAAATTCAGGAAGGTTAGCAGCAGTGCTTACCTCAACACCTACGTATACAAATATCGCCAGCATACCTAATATCAGTTGCGGATATCTGAATGGAGAGCCTCTGTCTACCCATGTGGTTTTTGATTCAGCCAGTTCTTCTGTATTACTCACCAATTGGTTTGGTACAGCTGAAAAATAAAATATAGCTGCAACAATTAAAAATGCCGCACCTAAAACCAGGTAGGGGATCTTTACAGAACTTAATGAACTTACCATGATGGTGGAAACAGTACCAAAAATGGCCAGTTTAACAATCAATGGGCCAATAGTGGTACCGAAATTATTTACACCACCAGCCATGCTTAACCGTTGAGAACCGGTGCTTGCACTACCCATGTTAATTGCTAAAGGATTTGCAGCAGTTTGTTGTAATGAAAATCCTAATCCAATAATAAATAACCCCGAAATAAATAAGGGGAAAGATTCTGCACTGGCAGCTGGTATGAATAATAAGGTGCCAATGGCTGATATGATCAAACCAACACTGATACCATTTTTATAACCGATCTTATTCAGCAGATCTTGTTTAAAGAATTTGCTGATACCAAAATAAAGTAATGAACCAACTGAATAGGCTACGTAAAATGCAAAGGATACCATTTGGGCCTGCACCTGGGTCAGGTGCAACTTCTCTTTAAATACCGGAATTAATACGTCATTGCTGGCAGCAACAAATCCCCAAAAGAAAAATACACTCACCAATGTGCCAAACTGGCTCCATTTTGTTTTGCTGGTGTCGTTAACGGGCAAAGGGCTAATTAAATCTTTTTGTTCAGTTGGCATATCGTTATGTTTTAATTGATGAAAGTAGAATAATTTAACGAAGCAGAAAAATTTTCGTCGTGTAATAAGTACATGGTTCACATTTTGTGTAATGTATCTGGATAAAATATTCTGTTGCTTATAGTAGATTATTATTTTTATAATTTGCTGAAATCAATCAAAAGTTCCTAAATTGTAATAAGATTACTTTAATTGCTAATGATGGAAATACTTCACGTAACAGCAGAATGTTACCCTTATGCTAAAGCCGGCGGCCTTGCTGATGTGGCTGGTGCATTACCCAAATACCAAAACGAGCTTGGACATATTGCTAAAGTGGTAATGCCCATGCACCGCACCAAATTTTTGCTGGAAAATGAATGGGAAACGGTACACAAAGGTTCTTTCGTGATGGGGCAATACTATTTTGATTATACCATCATTAAAGAAAAATCCAATAAGCTCGGCTTCGACTTGTATTGTGTTGACATTTTTGGCATCTTTAACCGGGAAAAGATCTACGGCTACGATGATGATTCGGAGCGGTACACTGCTTTTCAAATTGCCGTAGTGGATTGGGTAAGCAGGTGGCAGCATCACCCCAATGTAGTGCATGTGCATGATCATCATACCGGCCTTATACCCTTTATGATGCAAAACTGTTTTGCATACCGGCAGCTGGCCACCATCCCCACCATACTTACTATTCATAATGCGCAATACCAGGGCTGGATGGGTTGGGACAAGAACAATTATATCCCCGCTTACGATAGCTGGCAATGGGGAAAGCTGGACTGGGATGATAACATCAATCCCTTAGCATCAGGAATAAAATGCGCTCATAAAGTAACCACCGTTAGCCCAAGCTACATGGATGAACTAAAGTATACTGCCAACGGACTGGAAGCTTTATTTGAATATGAGAAGGGCAAATGCATTGGTATTTTAAATGGCATAGACAATGCCGTTTGGAACCCCGAAACGGATACTTATATTTTGGATAATTTTTCCTACAAAGATGTTGATGCCGGAAAAAAATTAAATAAGAAGAAACTGTGTGATGATTTTGGATTGGATATTGAAAAACCATTGTTCATTTTTATTGGGCGCCTGGTGGGGGAGAAGGCAGCGGAGTTACTGCCACAAGCCATTAATGATTCGGTTTACCATATCAATGGAAGAATGAATTTTCTGATCCTCGGAAGCGGGGACCCTTCGGTAGAATACCAGCTGGAAAAGATGCGCAGCAGTTTAATGGGCTTTTACAATTCGCAAATTGGGTATAATGAAAAGCTGGCCCATCAAATGTATGCCGGTGCCGATTTTTTACTGATGCCCAGCAGGGTGGAGCCATGCGGCCTTAACCAGATGTATGCCTTGCGATATGGCACCATGCCGGTGGTAAGAAGCACCGGTGGCCTTAAAGATACAGTGATTGATTTTGGCGATCCCGGAGGCTTTGGTATAAGATTTAATGATGCTACCGTGGGTGATATTACGTATTCTGTTTACCGGGCAACAGAATTGTATACCGATAAAAAGAAAATGACAACATTAAGAAAAAAAATGATGCAGATAGATAACGGTTGGGAAGTTAGTGCAGGACGGTATATTGACTTGTATCAGTCAACTTTGTAACACATTAAAAAATGAATAATTGGTTAATGAATAATGATTAATTCCTTAATTTCATTACCAAAAATTTCATTTTATAAACACTGTTGGTTGAGATTATTGCACAAAACTGATTACCTTCAAACCAAAATGTTTAATTCTCTTAATAACGATTGCATAGAATTGATAAAGATGTTAACTGCAAGTATCAAAACATCAAAGTCGAGATAGTGTTTTTCATTATTAAATATTCATTATTTCATTATTAATTAATTATAGTTATGGACACAAAATCTGTAGTAGCGGTAATACTTGGCGGTGGCGCAGGTTCCCGTCTTTACCCGTTAACATCTACACGCAGCAAACCAGCAGTACCCATTGCAGGTAAATACCGGTTAGTGGATATTCCCATTTCAAATTGTATCAATTCCAGCATCAACAGGATGTTTGTATTAACGCAATACAATTCTGCTTCATTGAACAAGCATATCAAAAATACTTACCAGTTTAGTGCGTTCAGTAAAGGTTTTGTGGATATTCTGGCGGCAGAACAAACACCCGATAGTTTGGGCTGGTTCCAGGGTACGGCAGATGCAGTAAGGCAATCACTAAAGCACATCGGTAATAACGACTTTGACTACGTGCTGATACTAAGTGGCGACCAGTTGTACCAAATGGATTTTGGCGAAATGATAGATAACCATGCAGCAAAGGGGGCAGATATAACCATCGCCACCATTCCTGTGGGTGAAAGGGAAGCTCCGGAATTTGGTATTTTGAAATCTGATGACGAACACCTGATTACTTCATTTATAGAAAAACCTAAAAAGGAATTATTGCCGGAATGGGTAAGTGATACTGGTGCTGATATGCAATACCAGGGCCGCAATTACCTGGCATCAATGGGTATTTATATTTTTAATAGAAAATTACTGTTCGATCTTTTAGAAAAGGATAAAAAAGATGCTACCGATTTTGGTAAAGAGATCATCCCTTCTTCCATTGGCAAACATAAAGTGATCAGCTATCAATACGATGGTTACTGGACGGATATTGGAAATATCTATTCCTTCTTTGAAGCCAACCTTGCATTAACGCTGGAGATCCCGCTGTTTAATTTATTTGATAATAAAAATGTAGTATACAGCAGGGCACGTATGCTGCCACCCGCAAAAATAAGTGGTACTACTTTAGAACGCACTTTAATTGCTGAGGGTTGTATTATCAACGCCAGTCGTGTTGAAAACAGTGTGGTGGGTATCCGCAGCCGCATTGGTCAGGGCAGCACCATTGTAAGTTGCTACATGATGGGAAGTGACTATTACGAAACCCTTGCCGAAATAACGCATAATGCCGAAAGAAGCCTTCCCAAACTGGGCATTGGCGACAGGTGTTATATTAAAAATGTGATCATCGATAAAAACTGCCGCATAGGAAATGATGTACGCATTAATGGCGGGGCACACCTGCCGGATGCCGACCATTCTTTGTACGTGGTAAAAGATGGTATTGTGGTGTTGAAGAAAGGCGCCGTTTTACCGGATGGTTTTGTAATTTAAGCTGGCGCCGGTATTCGGTTTTGCATCCATTCATGGTAAATAAACCATGAAAAAGGCATGCAATCGCCTTGCATCATGGTGTTGTAAAACAAATTACCAGGTACTAAAAGTTGTTAGCAGTAATTCAGGATAGCAGGAAAAATAGTGTCTATTCTTCGCTCTGCACCTATGGTTCCTCCATACCTCACCTATAGTTACTCCGTATCTCATCTATACCACACCTATGGCTCACCCTTACCAACGCCGTAGTAAACCCGTACCAACGTCGGCAATGTGTGCCCTCCGGCAAATAATTGGAACAAAGTAACGCCGTCTTTAATATATTCAAACAGGCATTGCGACTGATAGCTGCAGTGTGCTCTTGGCACGACATTGGGGAAATAGAAGTTACAACCCTCTCAACTGTTTATAAAATAGTTATATGATAAAGCTGATGAGGAAGAAATTATCAAATAGGAGCATTTTAAAAAGACGCGGATACTATATTTCAAACAGCTGTTACTGGCAGGATATTTTTTTGTTGAGATTTAAATAATGTGTACTTTGTACGCAATTAACGGATAAAATTAAAACGATTGCTATGTCAGTTACTTCATACACGGGCGAAAAACCACATTTAGGTTTTTGGCAAATTTTCAATATGTGCTTTGGTTTTTTTGGTATTCAGTTTGGCTGGAGTTTGCAGATGGGTAATATGAGTGCTATCTATGAATACCTTGGTGCATCACCCGAGCAAATACCAGGCCTTTGGTTGGCAGCGCCCATGACGGGTTTGATCATTCAGCCCATCATTGGCTATTTAAGTGACCGTACATGGCACAGAACCTTAGGCAGAAGAAGGCCTTACTTTTTAATTGGTGCTATTTTAAGTTCGCTGGCATTGTTCATTATGCCCAATGTATCGGTAATATGGATGGCCGCAGGAACATTATGGATATTGGATTCCTGTATCAATGTAAGCATGGAACCTTTTCGTGCATTCGTAGCCGATAACCTTAGTGAAAAACAACGTTCTTATGGTTTTGCCATGCAGAGTATGTTTATTGGCCTGGCCTCATTTATAGCTGGCTATTTGCCGTCTAAGCTTCATGACTGGCTGGGCGTTTCGAGAGATAAAGCAGGAGGCTCTATCCCCCATAATATATCCATGTCGTTTTATATTGGCGGTGCAGTTTTTTTTATTGCTGTAATGTACACGGTGTTAAGAAGCAAAGAATATCCGCCATCTGATGCAAACTGGAAAGATAAAGTGCAGGAATCCAATAAAGGTTTTGCTGGGGGCGTTAAAGAAATTATTTCTTCTATTGCCAATATGCCCGACCAGATGAAACGTTTGGCTTTGGTTAATTTTTTAACCTGGCCGGGATTATTTTTAATGTGGTTTTATTACAGCACCGGCGTGGCTACCGAAATTTTTGGCGGTGATGCTAAAACCAACAGTGATGTATTTACCCAGGGCGTGGAATACGCCAACACCACTTCAGCAATATTAAATTTAGTGACTTTTATATTCTCTTTCTCTATCCCATTCTGGGTTGGTAAACTGGGTAAAAAATATACCCATACAGCCTGTTTATTAATGGGAGGTATTGGGTTGATCATGGTAAATTTTATTCATGTGCATTGGATGTTGTATGTGGCCATGAGCATGGTGGGTATTGCATGGGCAAGCATCTTGTCTATGCCTTACTCTATGCTGGCGGGTTGTTTACCAGCCGATAAGATTGGTATTTACATGGGTATATTCAACTTCTTTATTGTATTGCCCGAAATAATTGCCTCTTTATTTTTTGGTAAGATCATGTCGAATTTTTTACACAACGACAGGTTATTAGCGGTGGAAATTGGCGGTATTTTATTATGCTCCGCTGCAATTGTGTGTGCACTAATAGTTAAAGAAACAAAAAACGAATCCTTCTGATGAAAAAGATCTTGTTTGCATTTAGTTGCCTGTTTACGGCAGCTTTCTGTATTGCGCAAAGTAATGATGCCTATAAATTTTATCCCACCAACTGGTGGACGGGCATGAAGATGAATAAGATCCAGTTGATGGTGCATGGCGATAAAGTGGCCGATCATTTTCCTATGATAAAGATGGGGCCAAAGGGTGTTCAGTTGGCAAAAGGTGTAGCCTTAACCGGTATAGAGCGGGTAGAGAACCCCAATTATATTTTCTTGGATATAGCTATTGATGCCACTGCCAAACCAGGCAAATTTACTTTTCCGTTTGTAAAAGATTTAAACCTGGAGTACGAATTAAAACCACGCCGCAAAAATCTGGGTAAAGATTATGCACAGGGCGTTACTGCAAAAGATTTTGTATACCTCATCATGCCCGACCGTTTCAGCAATGGCGATGAAAGTAATGATAGGGTTGCAGGTATGAGAGACCAGTCTTTAAGAAGGGATACAGTTTTTAACAGGCATGGCGGCGATTTAAAAGGCGTGCAAAACCATCTGGATTATTTGGAACAATTGGGTGTTACCGCCATTTGGTTAAACCCCGTTCTAGAAAATGATATGCCCAACCGTACCGAGCATGGTTATGCCTTTACCGATCATTATAAAATTGACCCACGGCTTGGTGGTGAAAAAGCTTACCAGGAACTCATTGATGCCACACATGCAAAAGGCATGAAGATTATACAGGACGCTGTATACAACCACGTAGGATCATATCATATCACAGTTGTGGATCCGCCAATGAAAGATTGGTTGCACCAGTGGGATACATATACCAATACTACTTTTAAAGACCAGGTAATATTTGATCCTTACGCCAGTAAAAAAGATGTGAAGCAAATGGTGGATGGATGGTTCAGTAAAACAATGCCTGACTTAAATCAGAACAATCCTTATGTTGCTAATTTTTTAATACAGCATGCGGTTTGGACTGTGGAGAATTTTGGTATTGACGGGTGGCGTATTGATACTTATGCTTATAACGACCTGGAATTTATGAACCGTTGCAATCAAGCGCTGATGGATGAATACCCGCAGCTTACTTTATTTGGCGAAACATGGTATCATGGTGTGCCCAACCAAAGTTATTTTGTACAGAATAATTACAACATTCCCTTTAAAAGCAATTTGCAGGCCTGTACCGACTTTCAAACACTTTGGGCCATAACAGATGCCATGACAAGAGATTTTGGCTGGACTGATGGCGTGAATAATTTATATACCACGTTAGCCCAGGATTTTGTGTATAAAGACCCCACACGCAATGTGATATTTTTGGATAACCATGACATGGCAAGATTTTACACGGTGGTAGGAGAGAATCTGGATAAATATAAATCCTCCTTATCGTGGCTGCTTACCTGCAGGGGCATTCCGCAAATTTATTATGGCGACGAAATAGCCACAACCGGTACTACCAGCCCCAACGATGGTTATGTGCGTTTAGACTTTCCCGGTGGTTGGAAGAACGATGCGGTAAATAAATTTACCATTGCCGGAAGAACGCAAACTGACCAGGCAATTTACCAACAACTGGCAACATTAGCAAATTTCAGAAAAGCATCATCTGCACTTACCACAGGTAAAATGATGCAGTTTGTTCCTGTAGATGGGGTGTATGTTTATTTCCGTTATGATAATAAGCAAACCGTAATGGTGGTGATGAATACCAGCAAAACAGAAAAGACCATTGCTTTTGATAAATATGCAGAAAGAACAAATGGCTTTACAAAATACACGGATGTAATTTCAAAAGCCATTAGCGATATGATGCCCTTTACTTTAGGTTCTTATCAAACCAAAGTAATGGAGTTGATGAAATAATTTACAAAAAGGCGTTCCATAAAAACAAGCTTTTGCGCCTTTGATTTTCAACTTTGTCGTCTCCCCAGGTAAACCATTCCTTTGTCTTTTCCTCGATAAAGGCCTTCAGGCTATTGTAAGTATATGGCTTTTTGGATACAGGAGGTTTTATACTGGCTGTGGCAATACCATTTACCATCACCTTTGTGGCTATATAAGAAGTGTATAGCCTTGGTATAGAAAGCCCCAATATCATACCCGGTAAACCATTAATAGTACATGGGCCACCGGATATCGTTATTTCATCGGTATAAAAAGCAAAAACATATACACTATCCATAATTTTTCCAACAGCCTTACGGCAGTTGAATCCGGCAATTTCCCTGCTTTCGTTAGTTAGCTTCCAATCTATTGCCGGCATACTGTCGGCAATAATAAAATTGGTACCCTCTATTTGTTTTTGCATATTTAATTTACCGGCGTTAAAATCAAAATACCAGGCATTGTCTTCATCACCTTCTTTATACCAGGCCGGAATTTTGGTCTTGGTATCCCATCGGTCAAATTTATAAATGCTTTTATTGTCGGCAAACGTATAGGTATAATAAGCTGTTTTAAACTCTGACATGTTATCTTTTAACATGTCGGCCCAGCTGTCGTTACTCAAAGTTTTTTTAATACTGGTCTTTACTTCAAATTCAATACTGGCCTTATCAATAAATTGCTGCGCATTTATTTTGCCGGTAATAACTAACGCTACAAATAAAATTAAAACACGTTTCATAATATTTTTTTTACGGGGTTGTTATTTTTTTACTGAAGCTCCTTTGTTTTTAAAATTCCAGGCAAAGCCAATCATACCATATCTTTTAAGTCTGTCATTTCTTTCTTCCGTTAATGAGTTGTCGTAAAAACTTCTGTTAATACCAATGTTTTGGTTTAAAATATCCCTTACCATTATATAAGCAGTAAATTCATCATTTTTAAAAGTATGCTGCAACCTGGCATTCCATATCTGGTTAGTGAGGTGATCCTGAAAATCGGCAGTTTTTTGGCGAATAAAGAAATTATAATCAGTGGAAATCGACCATGTTTTTTTATAGTATACCGTGCCATCCACGCGAATGTTATTTGTATTGAATCGTCTAACCGTTCCATTTTGAGAGGTGGCATTTCGGTTGTAATTGAACTCATTACCTAATGATACATCATATTTTTTGTCTTTGTTTTTAGAAAGATAAACTGATACGCCTGTATTTAAAGTTTTCGAAATACTTTTTTGGTTATTTATTACTGAAGCAAATTTATTATACCCAAGATTGGGATTGATACCAACCTGCAGTTTTAGTTTTTTTATCTTAAACCAGGTACCACCATAGAAATTTACAGAAATATTGCCATTGATATTAATTGGTTTAATGGTGGTCTTACCACTGTCGAGGTCAATTGTCCTGCTGTTGGAAATAGAATTACTTACCGTTCTGATACTGAGTGATTGGTAAGTATTTAATTCTTTAATAAAATTATAGCTGTTATGAGATAATCTGAAACTATTGGTAAACGAAGGTTTTAAATCAGGATTACCAACATATTGGTTATAATAATCATTATTATTTCTTAAAGGTTGCAGCTGGTCAATGCTTGGTTGATTGGTACTGCCATTATAATTAATACGTAAGCTGTGATTGCTTTTGTAGTTATAGGTTAAACTTGCTGATGGGAAAAAATTGGTATAATTTCTAACGTAATCTTTGTCGTAAGACTTATCAATCAGATCAAAATGTGTAAAACCAAATGCACTGCCAAAATTGTATTTTAATTTTTTACCACCATAATTAATTTTCAGTCCGGGGCGGTTAACTGTTATGGCCTGTTTAAACTGGTTCGACAATGAATCTATCACCAAATCGTATTTGCCGGTAAAGTTGGAATAACTATAAGTAAGCTGGTTATTAGTACCGCTGTTGGTGGTTAGTTGATGAGAGATCTCTAACGAATATTTCTTACTGAGTGGTTCTGTATATATTAAACTGGTAGTAAGATTTTGAGTAGACCTGTCAGATTGTTTAAACTGGTTTATATCCTGCAATGCAGATGTGCTGCCATTGGAGTAACTCTGGTTTTTAGATTTTAAATAATTGTCTCCATTATTATTTAATAAATTCCAGTCGGCATTTAAAGAAAAGGTGCGCCTCGGCTTATTAAACTTATGTTTGAATAAAACACTGCCATAGTAAGATGCTTTATCTGAATTTGTTTGCAGGAACCTGTTGGTTGCATTTTTTAATGTGCCGTTTCCTCCTGTAGTTACTGCATTGCTCAATTCATTACTTTCTGTATGATAAAAATTAGCTTTGGCAGTAAATTTTATGGTGTTATTGGTATCGAGTTTAACATCATAGGTAGCATTGGTTTTAAAATTACGCCGGTTTACGTTGGTTGTTGTTGCCGAGCTAGTATTTAAAACAGAATCACCATACTGGCTTTGAATAAACTTTGAATTTCCGTTATTGTATATCTGGCTATTGAATTTTGGAGATATATTAAAGGTCTGTTTGTCATTCCATTTATTGCTGTATTGCATGCCTGCATTGGTGTTTTTAATAAACCCGTTTTCAGTATTTACATACGGTTCATCATCACTGCTTCCGCCCCGCCACATAAACATAACATTGCCGTCATCATCCATGTTCATACTGAAATTATCATTTTCACCACCAAATTTTTCATTGTCCTGCCAGCTTAATCCATCTTGACCGGTGTTCCCATTTAATAAAAAACCAGTCAATTTTCTTTTACCTTTAAATGAGCTTAACAATATGTTACTGTTATACCTGTCATCCATATTATTTAGTGGGCCTCCGGCAACATCTATCTTTCCAAAATACCCCTTCTTTCTATCGTCTTTTAATTTAAGGTTAATGGTTTTTTTCGTCTTTCCATCATCAATACCGGTAAATTCGGACTGGTCACTTTTTTTATCAAATACTTGTACTTCTTTTACAGCGTCGGCCCTCAGGTTTTTTACGGCCATGCCAGGGTCGTCGCCAAAAAATTCTTCTCCATCAACTAATATCTTCTCCACAGTTTCGCCCATGGCTTTTATCTTGCCATCTTTATCTACCTGTATACCGGGCAGTTTTTTCAATAGTTCTTCTACATTGGCGTTGGGGCCTACTTTAAAACTGTCTGCTGTATAAATGGTGGTATCTCCTTTAATCCGGATGGGATTTCCGCTTTTAATAATTACTTCCTGCAATAATTTACTCTTACTGGTAACAGATAAGGTACCCAGGTTTGTTGTTGCATCTTTGGCTTCAAAATTATCTACCAGGTCGGCATAAAAGGGGTGGGTGGTCATTAAAATATAATTGCCCGGCTTTACATTTTGTATAGTAAAACTGCCCTCAGCATTGGTTCGGGTAAATTTATACAATATGGAATCCTTTACAGTTAATATAGCAACAACCGCGTTCTTCACCGGCTTTTTTTCGGTAGTGTCTTTAATGTTGCCCGATAAGGTAACACTTTGGCTAAAGGCTGTGGCGGATAGAAATAATAATGCCGTGAACAGTGCAGGAAGTCTGAACATAAGTAGGGGTTTGGTTTTGTTTTTTATGGCGATAACTAAATTCTTAGTTAAAAGTCGTAATAATAATTGTAATTTCTTTAATTACAAA
>Ga0302164_10000502_pt1 | contig 13167 bp, 11 predicted proteins | sample I_Fen_E3_1_FD_193500 | JGI IMG/M metagenome (GOLD analysis project Ga0302164, IMG submission 193500) | Peat permafrost microbial communities from Stordalen Mire near Abisko, Sweden - I_Fen_E3_1 | ecosystem: Environmental > Terrestrial > Soil > Wetlands > Permafrost | place: Sweden: Abisko...
CTTTGGTAAGCAGACAGCAGGCTAAAATTTTATCTTCGTCAAAAGCGCCAATTAAGATATCATTTTTTTCATTGGCCAGTTCTTCTTCTGTAAAACTAAGGCCAAGTGGTTTCCGTAATATTTCCATTCGTAAAGCAACCATTTGCTTGTATTCTTTAGAGCCGTGATCGATTTGTTTTAAGGCCATGTCAGTATCGGTTTAATAAAATATAGCAGCTTTAACTGGTGAAGTAAATACAATATACAATTTTTTTGATAATCTTAATATATGATTAAGGAGTGCCATATAATACATTTTTATCACCGGTTGATGCCAGTGTACACCAATGCAAATCTAAATTATAATGCGGCCAATGCTGTGTTTTTTATAAACTGGTAAGCATAAAGTAATGCAGGATTGTAACAAATTGTAACAATTAGTTGATAATAATAAAGGCCTCACTTTTGCCCTTATTTATATTTCTTTGTAATTATTGCAAAATGTATATTTTTGCAGCCAGACAAACTAAATTTTAAAATTATGTCAGACATTGCAACAAGGGTAAACAAAATAATTGTTGACAAGTTAGGAGTTGATGAAGCGGAAGTAACCACAGAAGCTTCTTTTACTAATGATTTAGGTGCCGATAGCTTGGACACCGTTGAACTTATTATGGAATTTGAAAAAGAATTCAACATTTCTATCCCGGATGAGCAGGCCGAAACCATCACTACTGTTGGACAGGCTGTTGCTTACTTAGAAGAACATGCTAAGTAATTTCATTAACTATCACAGGTAAACTTTATGGCTTTTAAACGTGTTGTAGTAACCGGATTGGGCGCCCTTACACCGTTAGGTAAAACTGTTGACGAATATTGGCAGGGTTTGGCTAACGGCGTAAGCGGGTGCGATTTTATAAAGCAATTCGATTGCAGTAAATTTAAAACCAGGTTTGCCTGTGAGGTTAAAGATTTTGACCCCACTACTTATTTAGACCGCAAGGAAGCGCGAAAAATTGACCGGTATTGCCAGTTTGCATTGATTGCCAGCGACGAAGCGGTAAAAGATGCTGGCATTACTAAGGATAATGTTAACGGCGACAGGGTGGGTGTAATCTTTGCCAGCGGCATTGGCGGCCTCATTACTTTCCAGGAAGAGGTGATCAATTTTGCCAACGGCGATGGTACCCCGCGATTTAATCCTTTCTTTATCCCCAAAATGATCTTGGATATTGCTGCAGGGCAAATCTCTATCCGCCACGGATTCAGGGGGCCAAATTTTGCAGTGGTTTCCGCGTGTGCCTCATCTACCAATGCCATTATTGATGCTTTTGATAATATCCGGTTGGATAAGGCTGATATTATTGTTACTGGTGGAAGCGAAGCCGTGGTAAGTGCGGCAGGTGTGGGTGGTTTTAACGCCATGAAAGCCCTGAGCGAAAGGAACGACAGTCCTTCCACCGCAAGCCGCCCATTTGATAAAGACCGTGATGGTTTTGTTATGGGAGAAGGAGCAGGTGTATTAGTGCTGGAAAGCCTTGAGCATGCTTTGGCAAGAGGAGCCAAGATCTATTGCGAAATAGCAGGCGGCGGGGCAACCGCCGATGCCCACCATATTACAGCTCCACATCCGGAAGGATTGGGTGCAAGAAACGTAATGAACGCCGCTTTAAAAGATGCAGGTATGGTGGCCAGTGATATTGATTATATCAATGTGCACGGTACATCCACACCATTGGGCGACATTGCAGAAACAAAAGCAATACTGAGTGTATTTGGAGATCATGCATACGATCTCAATATCAGTTCTACCAAAAGTATGACAGGCCATTGCCTTGGTGCTGCAGGTGCTTTAGAAGCACTGGCATGTATTATGGCTGTTACCAAAGATATCGTTCCCCCTACCATCAATCATTTTACCGATGATCCGGAGCTTGATGCCAAACTCAACTTTACATTTAATAAGGCCGAGCAACGTACCGTTAATGCTGCACTCAGCAATACTTTTGGCTTTGGTGGCCACAACGCCAGTGTTATTGTAAAAAAATACAAGCCATAAAATTCAGAACAGATTTGTTGAAGAGTTTGATAAACATCTTCAGCTGCTGATCACGAATGGTGGTGTTATTGGTTATTTTTTCCGGTTAATTCCTTTGCTTTTAACGCAGCATCTTCGTTGCCCAAATCTGCGGCCTGCTGGTATAAAGCCATTGCCTGCGGAATATTTTTTTCGGTGCCGTTACCATTTTCATACATCAGCGCCAAACCCATCATCAGTTCGGTATCATCAATTGCTTTTGGAATTTCTGTTTTAAATAACTCCAAAGCTTTTTTATACCAGGTATCTGCCTCCTCTTTTTTTTGCTGTACTTCAAAAGCATGTCCCAGGTAATACATGCCGGTAATATTGCCCCCATCTGCCGATGCCTGGTAATATTTTATGGCCTCTTTTATGTCGGCTTTAATATTACCCTTTCCCTGTTCATAAATATTCCCCAACCTGTACATACAGGCTGCGCTTACATCTTTAGCGTCACTTTTTTTGTACCATTTTATAGCCTCGTCAATATTAACGTCTAACCCTGCCTTACCATATTCATAAAAATAGCCGATATAATAAATCGCCACGGTTTTTGAAGTTTTTGCAGCGGCTTTTAAATACCATTTTAATGCTGCAGCATCATCCTGCTGCACACCTTTTCCAAATTGATACATAACCCCCATATTGTATAAACCAAAAGGATTTCCTGCATCGGCCGATTTTTTAAATAGTGCTAATGCCTTAGCATAATCTCTTGTTACAAATCTTCCCTTGCGATACTTTAAACCCAGGTTATTTTGCCCGTTAGATTCACCTGCATCAGCGGCTTTCGTATACCAATAAATGGCAAGTGAGGTATCCTTCGGTATATCTTTTCCGTTATCATATAGAGCACCAAGTGCCACCATTGCGGGAGCGAAACCTTTTTTTACTGCAGCATTTATCCATCGTAATCCCTCAAGGCTGTCTCTTAAAATATCTTTTCCCTTTAGATAGGAATATCCCAGATTAAGCATCGCTACCGGGTTGCCCAATTCAGCAGCATTCAGCATCCATATAAACGATTTGGTAGAATCCTGTGTGGGTATCTTATTCTGCTTTGAAAGTATTGCCAGGTCATTCATCGCCATGGCATTACCAGCTTTGGCAGATTTTTCAAGCCATTTAAAACCAGTTGCAGTATCCTTAGCCACACCCATTCCCCTTACATACATAACTGATAGTAAAAGCATTGCAGTTGCATCGCCATCTTCGGCTTTCTTTTTAATGGCCGAAATACTAACAGAATGTCCGAAGAGCGTTATACTTGATTGAGCCTTTGTTTGCAAAGGAGCAATACAAATCACCCCTGTAAAAACAAAAAACAGGACATAAAGAATTTTTGACATTGGGGATTTAAATTTATAGCTATTAAATGAATGTGATGAATAAAGATAATTTAACTATTTATTTCTTTCTTTTTTTTTGGCGTAAATAAAGTTATTTTCGCTAAAACATTTACCAGGCACTTTGCAATTCATTAAAGATTTTTTTAAGAGTCAGAATAAAACCAGGGAGTTTAAAAAGCAACTGAGTAATATACTGGGCTTTACACCGGGCGATGTGGCATTGTACAAAACTGCACTCAGCCACCGTAGCGTACGTGAAGGTGCCGATGAAAATAATGAACGGCTGGAATTTTTAGGCGATGCGGTTCTGAGTTCTATCATAGCACATTATTTGTTTAGAAAATATCCCTACAAAGGCGAAGGTTTTTTAACCGAAATGCGCAGCAAAATGGTAAACCGCCAGATGCTTAATGATATTGCCTTAAAAATGGGCTTAAAGAAAATTACCTTTTACAACAAGTACGACAACTCCCTTAAAATTTCGCAGATATTTGGCAATACTTTAGAAGCCCTCATTGGCGCAGTATACCTGGATAAAGGTTATGGCGGTACACAAAAATGGGTGGAAAAATATATTATTATGCCACACCTGTTTATTGATGACCTTGAAATAATTGAGATCAATATCAAGAACCGGTTGTACGGATGGGCCAATAAAAACGGTAAAGCACTGGAGTTTGAAACACTGGACGAAAAATTTGAGAATGGCAGACGATTGTTTACCATTGGAGCTACTGTTGATGGCGAACTGATTGCCGAAGCCAAGGGCTACAATAAAAAAGATGCCAGCCAGATTGCAGCGCAGTTGGCAGTGGAAAAATTAGGACTGTAAGTAAGTTGGCAGATGATGGATGTTGGTTGACAGGCCGGCGGACATCTTTAAGTTCTGCCATCTATCAACAAATAACTATGACTTTCGGAATACTTGGAAGCGGCAGCTGGGGAACCGCCCTGGCAAAAATCCTTACCGATAACGGCAATACCATTTATTGGTGGAACAGAACAGAGGCCGCAATAAAACATATTCAATCCCGTCACCACAATCCGCATTATTTACCCTCGGCACAATTTGATGTTACAAAACTTAAATTAACTACCAATGCTGCTGAAGTGATACAGCATTCAGACTGCATTATTATTGCTGTGCCATCAGCTTATGCCACTGAAGTTTTACAAAATCTCAATAAAAAAATATTTGAAGGCAAAAAGATCATCTCAGCAATAAAAGGTATTTTACCCGAACAAAATTTATTGCTGAACGATTACCTGAAAAATGAATTTAACGTTGAACTGAAAAATTATTTTGCGGTGCTTGGCCCCTGCCATGCAGAAGAAGTGGCCGCAGAAAAATTATCATACCTTACTTTTTCCGGAGTAGATGAAGCAGCAACAACGCAGGTAGCAACTTATTTTAAAACCGACTATCTCAACACCGTTATCAATACTGATATTTATGGGGTACAGTATGCTGCTATTCTTAAAAATATCTATGCAGTAGGCGCCGGCATAGCACATGGTTTGGATTACGGAGATAATTTTTTAAGTGTTTTAATTGCCAACAGTGCCGATGAAATGGCGGGTTTTCTGAGGGCACTTGGTGTAAAGAACATACAGGTAGGTTCTATCGACCATCATCATTCTTCAATTGTATTACAGAGCCCTGTGGGTAACCAACAACCATTAACTAACTATGCCGCATCAGTTTACCTCGGCGATCTTTTGGTAACCTGTTACTCCCTTCACAGCCGCAACCGCAGTTTTGGTAACATGATCGGCAAAGGTTATTCTGTTAAAGCGGCCCAGCTGGAAATGAGCATGGTTGCCGAAGGATACAATGCCTGTAAATGCATGCACATTATCAATCAAACAGTTAAGGCCGACATGCCCATTGCAGCAACCATTTATAAAATTTTATGGGAAAACTTACCTGCTGCCAAAGGATTTAACGAAATAGAAGCAACACTGGTATAAATATGTGATAACTTTACAACAGAAAATAAAGCAATGCCATTCTCTTTTTCACATATCAGCGGTACAGCAATTTTAATTATGATTGCGTGTTTATCCATAGCTGAATTAGTGAAATATTGGAAAAAGCATTCGCATTCGTAATTCCCCTTTAGGAGTTAGGACCAAAAAATAGATCAGCTGCAATTCCGTCGGCAAATAATTTCCCTTCCCTGGTTAAAATAATGCTGTCGTTCTCAATTAATAATTTCCCTGTTCTTTCATACTTGCCGCTTGCTGCTTTAATCTTGTTACTTGTATCTTCTCCAAACTTTGTACTAATATACTTTATGCTCATTCCCTCCATTGTTCTCAATGCAGTCATAATGTATTCGTTCAATTGCTGCGTATCAGTTAAAACCTCTTCTTCAAAAGGAATAATATTTTTTTGTAAAGATTGAATGTACAAAGCGTTGTTCGCAATATTCCATCTTCGTCTGGGCGGCTCATGAAGGCGTGCAGGAAACTGCTCACCCTGTGGAAAATAAGAATGAGCTGATGGTCCAAAACCATAATACTTTTCACTACTCCCCTCGGGGGTTTGCGACCAGTAATTGCTGTTATGCTTACTCCTAAAACCCGACTTTGCAAAATTGCTGATCTCATAATGCTCGTAACCTGCTTCTTTCATCCAATCCATTAATAATAAAAATTGCTGTGCCTGTCTTTCTGCATCAACAGGTGCTCTCTTTTTTAAAGCAATCATTTTATTCAAAGCTGTTTTGGGCTCAATAGTTAAAGCATAGCAGCTGATATGTGGAATATTTTTTTCAATAACTGTGTATACATTTTTTTTCCAGTCATCGTCGCTTAGCAATGGCGAACCATAAATCAGGTCAACAGAATAATTAGTAAAACCTGCCGCTTTAATTTTATCAATACATATTAATGACTCAGCCGCAGTGTGAGCCCGGTTCATCCATTGCAATTCATCGTCTGAAAAGCTTTGTATACCCACACTTAGCCTGTTGATACCGATGGCTTTCCATTGCTGCAATTTTAAATCGGTAATATCATCAGGATTAGCTTCCAACGTAATTTCAACTCTGTCCGCAAAAGCAAATCGTTTACGCAAAGCCTCAAAAATTATTTCCAGGTCATCAATATTTAAAATGCTTGGCGTACCACCACCAAAATAAACTGTGGCAATCGTCTCCACATTAATCTCCTCCATTTTGCTATTGAGGTGATAAGGGTTTATTTCTTTCACCAAAGCAGCCACCAGGGCATCCTTTTGTTTTAAAGATGTAGAAAAATGAAAATTACAATAATTGCAAGCCTGCTTGCAAAATGGGATATGTATGTAAATGCCCGGCAAAGATTTTAGTTTGCATCCCGATAACTATCGGGATAATATTTTAGATTTGATTATTAATGCACAAATGTAAACTCACATTTCATGTTTTTTTTCTGCTGGCAGTTGTTGTTTGCAATGGCATTTTTTTATGTAATGCATACGGACAGCCCCCGTTACCCAATCGCCAGCTCTTAACCAGCGATCTGCAAAAGTATCACTTGCTTATCCAGGTTATTGACAAAGATACCACCTTTAACCTGCAGGTGTTACAATTACAAACCACTTTTGATGATGCTATGCAATGCAGAACCTATATCAATTCACTTACAACACTTTTAAGTTCCAAAGGATATCCCACGGCTTCGGTAGATAGTGTTTGGGAAGATAGCGCATCCGCAAACATCAAACTTTTTTTAGGCCGGCAATACCATTGGATAAAACTGTTACCGGATAGTGTGGAAAAAAGGGCTATTGACGAAAGCGGTTACATGGAAAAAAATTTTTCCAATAAATTGCTCAACATTCCGCAATTGCAAACTATACAGCTTCGCATTTTAAATTACTACGAAAAAAATGGTTACCCATTTGCGCAGGTTTTTTTAGATAGTGTACGGTTAGAGGACAATAAAATTAATGCTATGCTGAAAGTAGCAAAAGGCCCCCTATATCATATAGATAGTATAAGGGTTTATGGTAAGGCAAAAATTTCTAAAAATTTTCTGAATCATTATTTAAGCATCCCCAAAGGCAGTCTTTACAACAAAGAAAAACTGGAGCAGGTAAGTAAAAGAATTTTAGAATTGCCTTACCTGCAGGAAATGCAGCCTAACGACATTTCGATGCTGGGTACGGGATCCGTATTGAATCTTTACCTGGCACCAAAAAAAAGCAGCCAGTTTAATTTTTTAATTGGCGTATTGCCGGCGGCCAACCAAGGGAGTAAGTTTCAATTAACCGCCGATGTAAACCTTAATTTAAAAAATGCTTTGAATGGGGGCGAATCAATTTTATTGAACTGGCAGCAGTTACAAAAAAAGTCGCCGCGGTTAAACCTCGGTTACCAACAACCTTATATTTTCAATTCCAATTTCGGGCTCGATTTTTTGTTTGATCTTTTTAAAAAAGATTCTACATTTTTACAGGTTAACGGCCAGGTGGGGTTGCAATATCTTTTATCGGCCAATCAGAAGGGTAAATTTTTTGTGCAATGGCAAAACAGTTTTTTACTTGCCAACGGTGTAGATACCAACCAGGTAAAAGCCACAAAAAAACTTCCTGTAAATATTGACGTAAGTACTGCAAGTTTTGGGGTTGATTACGAATGGCTGAAAACAGATTACCGCTTAAATCCAAGAAGTGGTAACGAAATAAAAATTACTGCATCGGTGGGGATAAAAAATTTAAAACGGAATAATGATATCCTGTCAATAAAAGATCCGGCATTTAATTATGCCAGTCTCTACGATTCTTTAAAAGAGCGTTCTTACCAGTTCAGGATAAAATTAATGGCGGCGCATTATTTTCCATTAAGAAAACAGTCTGTATTTAAAACGGCAATTAATGTTGGTGTATATAACAGTCAAAGTATTTTTCGAAATGAGCTTTTTCAAATTGGGGGTTACAGGCTGTTGCGTGGTTTTGACGAAGAAAGTATTTATGCCACACAGTATGCGGTGGCAACGGCAGAGTACCGCATCAGGGTAAGTTTAAATTCTTACTTCTTTGGTTTTGTTGATGGTGGGATGGTAAAAAATAAATACCAAAATATAAATTTGAACAATACTTTTATTTCAACAGGATTGGGTATGGCACTGGAAACAAAATTAGGGCTGCTAAATATCAGCTATGCCATCGGAAAAAGAGACGATGTAAAATTCAATATCCGAGAAGCTTCTAAAATACATTTTGGGTATGTTAATTACTTTTAATGCCAAAAGAAATTTCATCATCATAAGCTGCAAACTATAATAAATTGTTTGCTGGCATAATAATCTGCAATAGTCCATTTACTTTTGCAAAAAAATATTGAGGTTGTTTAAAAAGTTACTTCTTTTCATTTGCCTGGTCATATACGCATCTTTAATGGCTGCGGCGCAAAATATTGATACCGCTGCAGTAAAAAAGGATTCTTTGCCGGTTGCAGTTATTACTGCGCCTGTTAACCAGTACCACGCAGCCCTGCAATCAATATTGCAGCAAAATATTTTTTTAAATAGCAGCGGTACCCCTGTTATGATGGTTGAAAAACTGAAAATAATAACATCAAAGGATACGTTATTTTACATTTTGGCTGGCATGGTATTTTGTATGGGGCTTATAAGGCTGTATTTTGCCCGTTATTTTGCCAACCTTTTCAGGGTTTTCTTTAATACCTCTCTGCGGCAGAGCCAACTTGCCGATCAGTTATTGCAGGCCAAACTACCTTCCCTTTTTTTTAATGCTTTCTTTATTATTAGCGGAGGTATTTATATTTATCTTGTATTGCTGCAGTACAAGTTAATTGCCGATCAGCACAGGTGGATGCTGGTAAGTTCATGTATTGTTGTTTTAGGGCTCGTTTACCTAATAAAATACAGTACCCTAAAATTTACCGGCTGGGTAACAGGCTACCAGGAAGCTACCGATAGCTACATTTTTATCATTTTCATGATTTGCAAGATCCTGGGCATCATTTTAATTCCCTTTACCATTTTGATGGCCTTTTCAATAATGCCAATTGCGTCTACCAGTGCCCTTATTTCATTGTTAGTAATTGGTTTTTTGTTGCTGCTGCGGCTTTTCAGATCTTATGGTTTACTTCAAAATCAATTGAAAGTCAGCAAGTTTCACTTTCTTTTATATATCGTTGGGGTAGAGGTTATCCCCCTTTTATTGATTTACAAGGGTTTATTGTTTTTATTGAGTAAAAATCTGTAATTTTGTAAAACCATTTTCCCTTACAGTATGGTTAAAAACGGTTCAACAAAGGCTGATACTTCAGTTCACAAGGTAAAAAAGATACTTATAACCCAACCAAAGCCCGAAGGCGAAAAGTCTCCGTACTTTGATTTGGCTAAAAAGCATAGCTTAACCCTTGATTTCCACCCATTTATAGTTGTGGATGGCATTATTGCAAAAGAATTCCGAAAACAAAAGATTGATATTGTTAATTATTCTGCGGTAATATTTACCAGCAGGCATGCTATCGATCATTTTTTCAGGATTTGCAACGAAATGAAAGTGAGTATTTCGCAGGATACTAAGTATTTCTGTATTACGGAAGCAGTTGCATTATATCTACAAAAATTTATATTGTACCGTAAGCGTAAGGTTTTTTATGGTGCTGATGGTACCAATAAAAGTCTTTTTGATGTTATCAATAAGCATAAAGACAATGAGAAATTTCTTTACCCTTGTTCTGAATCTTTTGATAGCGAAATCACCAATTGGTTAAAAGGTAATAATTGCGAATACGCCACTCCGGTTTTGTACAGGATAGTGAGTAATGATGTAAAAGAAGTAGTGGAAAGAAACTATGATGTCATCTGTTTCTTCACTCCTGGTGGAGTAAAAAGCCTGATGGAGAATTTTCCAAAATTTAAACAAAACGGAACAAAAATCGGCGCCTTTGGCGTCAATACCCTTAAAGCAGCAGAAGAGGCTGGTTTAACACTGGATATTAAAGCGCCGCAACCCAAAGCGCCCAGTATGGTAAGTGCTTTGGAATTATTCCTCTCCACTTACAAAAAGAAATAAAAGAATCTGCATAAAACAAAAAAGAGGCTCACCAGAGCCTCTTTTGTTATTGAACAATACATGGATGTAAACGGATTTATGATGATATTTACAGCCACTGTTTTTAATTCAATTTATAAACCCGATTAATGGCGCATCAATTTACCAACAGGCTTATTAACGAAAGCAGCCCTTATCTTTTGCAACATGCACATAACCCTGTAAACTGGTATTCGTGGGGGGATGAAGCATTGCAAAAAGCAAAAGCTGAAAACAAAATTATTTTAGTAAGTATTGGGTATGCCGCCTGTCATTGGTGCCATGTAATGGAAAAGGAAAGTTTTGAGAATGAAACAGTGGCTCTGCAAATGAATGAGAACTTTATCAATATTAAAATAGACCGGGAAGAACGGCCAGACCTTGATCATGTATATATGGATGCTGTACAGGCCATCACAGGAAGCGGCGGATGGCCATTAAATGTTTTTTTAACTCCCGATGCAAAGCCGTTTTACGGGGGCACTTATTTTCCTCCGGTTAAAGCATTTAACCGGTCTTCCTGGCCAGAAGTATTGAGTGCTATTGCACAATCCTGGAAAGATAAAAAGGGCGAAATAGAGTCACAGGCAGATAACCTGGTGGCACACCTGCAGCAAGCCAATAATTTCGGGCAAATATTAACAACTGCAGATAACAGCATTTTTACAGAAGAAAATTGTGCCCTGATAACACAAAATATATTAAAGCAAGCGGATACCACGTGGGGAGGTTTTGGAAAAGCTCCCAAGTTTCCCCAAACCTTTACCATACAATACTTGCTGCAATATTATTACCATACACATAGCAAAGAAGCGTTACAACAGGCACTGTTATCAATTGATAAAATGATGGAAGGGGGTATTTATGACCATGCGGGAGGAGGCTTTGCAAGGTACAGTACCGATAATGAATGGCTGGCACCGCACTTCGAAAAAATGTTGTACGATAACGCCTTGTTGCTGAATGTGCTTTGCGATGTGTACCAAATTACAAAGCATAAAAAATATGAGCAAACGATAACCAAAACGATAACTTTTGTGCTACGTGAATTAATGGATGAGGATGGTGGTTTCTATTCAGCAATTGATGCAGACAGCGAAGGGGAGGAGGGTAAATTTTATGTGTGGAGCAAAGCAGAAGTGGTTGAAATTTTGGGGGATGATGCCGGCATATTCTGCGACTTTTTTGATGTTAGCGAAAAAGGCAATTGGGAAGAAAAGAACATACTGCGCATTTTAAAGCAACCGGCAATATTTGCAACTGAAAAAAATATTACATTGGATGAGTTGGAAGTTACATTAGATAAGGGCCTTAAAAAAATACTCGCGGCAAGAAACAACAGGGTTCGTCCAATAACCGACGATAAGGTTTTATTGGGATGGAATGCTTTACTGATAACAGCTTTTTGTAAGGCCGCGGCAGCTTTGCATAACGAAAACTATACCAATACTGCAGTTCGGGCTATGGAATTTATTCTTGAAAAATTCAGGAAGAATAACACCGGTTTTGAGTTCGTCCACACTTATAAAAAAGGTATTGCAAAATACCCGGCATTTTTAGATGATTATGCTTATTTAATTCAGGCGTGCATACAGTTGCAGGAAATTACTTCCAATACCGCTTATCTTGATCTTGCACAGGGGATTACTGGTTTTGTAATAGAAAATTTTTCAGATGAGGCTACGGGATATTTTTACTTTACGCATAAAGACCAGGCAGATATAATTTTAAGGAAGAAAGAAGTGTACGATGGCGCTACACCATCCGGCAACAGCATTATGGCCGAGAACCTGTTTTATCTTTCGGTGGTGTATAATGACCCCAAGTGGTATAATTTGGCCGAAAAAATTACGGTGGCTTTAAGTACAACAATAATCCGCTACCCAACTTCTTTTGGTATCTGGGCATCCTTATTATTAAAAACCACGTTTATAAAAGACGAGGTGGTTATTACGGGAGAAGACTTTATGAACCTGCGTGACCAGCTACTGCAGGAGTATTTACCAGGTAAGATTTTAATGGCAGCGGCAGGCGAAAATAAGAGATATCCTATGTTAAAAGGGAAGAACGCTGAAAACGAAACACTTATTTACTTGTGCAGGCAATATAGCTGTAAAACACCCGTTTATAGTATTGATAAATTGATGATTTTAATACAAGAAGGCATAAAATTTAAGCAGTAGTCACAATAATTGATTTTTTCCGTCGTTTATCATTTTTGGGGATCATATTTTGTTAAAAAATTTAATCCGGTAAAAATTCACAAAATGACGTTAATTCAAAATAATCGTTACATTTGCTTATCACCCTCAAAGTTAAAAACAATGAAGAACAAGTTGTTCTACATGGTAGCCGTAATCGCTATCACTTCTACTTCTACAAGCTGTAAAATGCTTGGCGGAAAAAATAAATCCGGCGGGTCACTACCCAATGATGGACAATTACACGGTGTTGCTCCTAGTCCAAGATGGAGTTTGCCAAAGCCTCCGGGAATGGTATACATTAATCCGGGGACTTTCCATATGGGCCCTAGCGATGAAGATGTTAGCTATGCTTATACAGCACGTAACAAACAAGTTTCCATAAGTGGCTTCTGGATGGATGCTACAGAAATTACCAACAATGAATATCGCCAGTTTACTAACTGGGTAAAAGATTCTATTGGAGGTCATTTGATGGGTTACGAAAAACAAGCTCCTGAC
>Ga0302164_10000505_pt1 | contig 13127 bp, 10 predicted proteins | sample I_Fen_E3_1_FD_193500 | JGI IMG/M metagenome (GOLD analysis project Ga0302164, IMG submission 193500) | Peat permafrost microbial communities from Stordalen Mire near Abisko, Sweden - I_Fen_E3_1 | ecosystem: Environmental > Terrestrial > Soil > Wetlands > Permafrost | place: Sweden: Abisko...
GGGGTTAATGTATCTGTTGTCCGGATTTATCCTGCGAAGATGGTTCATCATATCAAAAATTCAGGCAACACCCAGCTGGGCAATGATATGTAACGGGATAAGCTTCCTGGTATTCATTGTACTATACTGGATAATCGACATCAGGAATAAAATAAAGTGGGCATCATTTTTACAGCCTGCAGGAGAGAACTCACTCACTACTTATATTGCCCCCGATATACTTTATTATCTTATCTGGAGCTCAGGTATTCCTTTACTTATTTATAAACAATCTCATGAGCCTTTGATCATTGTTGCCGGTTCATTGGTATGGGCATTGCTTATGGTCGGATTAACCGCCCTGCTGGCACGACTCAAAATAAAACTAAGAATTTAATTTTAATAAATATTCCCACATTCTTTTTTTAAGGCCAGATTTTTTCAATCCCATGAAATTCTGCCTTACTTAACAGAACATTGCCCCCTTTCGAAAACAATATAAGCTTTGTAAATTTTTCCGTTGGAAATACCAGGCTGGTCATAACCAGCTTTCCTCCGTCAACAAACAATTCCACTGATGAAGCGTCAACAATTAAATGTAACTTTAAACCTGTCCCCGCTGTATATGGCGCTGTAGCAACACCCGCAAATTCTTTTGAGAAACCTGTGTTCCCGGCTTCTTTCCGATCAATATAAAATTGCTTTTGAAGCGATGAATACCCTACGATAAATCTTTCTTTCAGGTTATTTTCAAGAATAATTCCCAGAGAATCAACCTTATTATCTGAAAGTCCGAAATCGAATAGCAATTCACATTGCATCAGCGATATTCGGTCAAACGAAATTTCCTTTTCGCCTATAAAACTTTGAGATTTAAGATTAACCGAATCTGATTCATTTCGAAGCTTTGTAAATTCGTGCACCGGTCCGGAGATAAGTAAATACTTCCCATTTTCTGCAACCAGTGACAGTTCGCGTGGAATTGTTGTAGCGCTACGCCAGACAGTTGTTGGTACCACTGTTGCATATTTCCAGTTGCTCATCCATCCGATAAAAATTCTTCTTCCATCACTCGCCGGGATGTTTGACCATGTAACACCGGCATAATCATCACGACCCCAATCTATCCATCTTGTATTTGTATTGTCGGGTACAAATTTATGCCCATCAAACTCCCCTGTAAAATACTGGGTAGCTGAACCGCTATTCGGCCCTCCGGGATTTATACTTACTAACATTACCCATTTTTTAATATCTGCTCCGTTTACCTTTAGAGGAAAAAGGTCGGGACATTCCCAAACGCCACCATGAGCTCCGGTACCTATTCCGAACTCACTTTCAAATGTCCAGTCCTTTATGTTGGCAGAAGAATAAATGTGCACCCTGTCATAAACAGCTATTATTAAATTCCACTTTTTTGTCTTTTCATTCCAGAATATCTTAGGATCTCTGAAATCCCGGATCCCGGGGTTTTTCAATACAGGGTTGCCTGAATATTTTGTCCAGGTTCTTCCTTTATCAAGACTGAATGCAATACCCTGATTTTGAAATACGTTGCTTCCGCTTTTTTCAAGCCTGGGGTTATGGTAAGTAAAAATTGCAACCATTGGAGGTTTTTCAACAGAACCAAACCCGGAGCTGTTCGTTGCATCCACTACCGCGCTTCCGGAAAAGATATACCCGAGTGAATCGGGATATAAAGCAATGGGTAAATACTTCCAGTGGATCAGATCCGGACTAACAGCATGGCCCCAGTGCATCGGTCCCCAGACTGTACTGTCGGGATAATACTGATAAAAGAGGTGGTATTCACCTTCGAAAAATACCAGGCCGTTGGGATCATTCATCCAGTTAGCCTCAGGTGAGAAATGAAACTGAGGACGGTATTGTTCCTGGTAATATCCGGTTTTTGCTTCTTTAGTTGTGGATTTCTTATTTCCCCGGTTTATACAAGATGAGGCAAGGATTCCTGAAAATATGACAAACAGAAAAATTCTGAAGCGCTTATTCATATTGATAAAATTTAAGAACTTTTTTAATTTTCTTATTATATAATTATTTTTTGCCTTTCCCCATTCTCCTGTTTTTCCTCAACCCAATCCCCCTCCTTAAGGAGCTAATCTTTATACACATCTTTACAGTCCCTTACATACTGCTGATGATCAACTCACCCCCATCCCCTCTCTACTACGTAAAGAGGGGAGTGCACAGGATCTGGATTCTCATATATTCAATAACTTTTCCGTCATGGAACACAAGATACAGCATAACAGAGAAAAAAGAACAAAGGATCTGCTAAAATAATTTTTAATTAATTGAATTTAAATAAGTTTCGATTTTTTTAAGGACTTCTTTTATATCCAGAAGTTCTTCATTCTTTATTCTTAATATATGAAGACCTAAATTCACCATTTCTGCATCCCTGAATTGATCATATTCTGAATTGATTTCGTGAATTGGACCATCAAGTTCAATTACTGTTTTCTTAATATCACAATAGAAATCAACAACAAAATATTTCACACCGGAACCATACGGATTATAAACAATAGGATGCTGACGAAGGAATTTATAACCGAAAAGTTTCCTGTTTCTTAATTCTTTCCACAGGAGTGTCTCTGAAGGTGTTGCCTTACTTCTAAGCTCCCTGGCTCTCTTTTTTACAATCTCGAAATCAAGATGTTCAGATCTGCCCATTGAGTAATGTTTTAGTAAAAATACACAATTTTCTTTCTCATTATGCCCGAATTTGCGTAGGGAAATCTCCCCTCTTTACATAGTAGAGAGGGGACGGGGGTGAGTATGTATGAGACAAAAGAAATTCCTGATTGAAAAGATGTGTATAATGATTAGCTTAAGGAAAAGGAAAAGGAGATGGAGGATGAATTAGAATGAATCTATCTTGTGCTCATTGAATAGGGATAGCTCTCTTCTTTTGTGCCCCTGTCTTTTTCAGGCTCCGGGCCCATTCTGAAAATAATGGTTCCACCCTTCCAAAGTTCCTTCTGTCTGAAAAAATTATTGTTGATCTTCTTACCGTTAAATTTAATATCCTGAACATAAATATTTTCCTTCGAATTTCCGGGCGCTTTAATTACCAGCGTTTTCCCGTTTTCAAAATTAAGAGTTGCTTTGTTAAATAATGGAGAACCTATGACGTATTCATCGGTGCCGGGCGTGACCGGATAAAAACCAAGAGCAGAAAATACATACCATGCTGATGTCTGACCATTGTCTTCGTCTCCGCAATAACCATCAGGTGTATAATTATATAGTTTGTCCAGCACATCACGAACATGATACTGTGTTTTCCATGGCTGACCTGCATAATCGTACAGATAAATCATATGCTGAATCGGCTGATTTCCATGGGCATAATTACCCATATTGGCAATTTGCATCTCGCGTATTTCATGAATAATCACGCCATAGTAAGAATAGTCAAAAAGCGGCGGAACCTGAAAGACAGAATCAAGTTTTGCAATGAAATTTCCCTTCCCTCCCATTAGATTTACAAGTCCTGCAGCATCCTGGAAAACACTCCATGTATAATGCCAGCTATTTCCTTCAGTAAATGCATCACCCCATTTAAATGGACTGAACGGCGACTGGAAAGTGCCATCAAGGTTTCGTCCCCGCATCAGTCTTCTTCCGTCATCAAACACGTTTTTGTAGTTCATGGCTCTTTTCGAATAAAGGTCGACTTCATCCTGAGGTTTGCCTAATTCCTTAGCAAGCTGCCAGATACAAAAATCAGCATAAGCGTATTCGAGTGTTCGTGCAGCATTTTCGTTAATGCCAACATTATAAGGTACGTAGCCAAGCTTATTATAATAATCTGCTCCAAGTCGTCCCACTGAAGATACCGGTCCGGGGCCTTTTGTATTTTTAATTATAGCCTGATAAAGTGTCTCAATATCGTAACCTCTTATTCCTTTATTATATGAATCAGCAATCAACGATGCTGAGTTGGAACCGATCATGCAATCACGATGGCCCGGACTTGCCCATTCGGGAAGCCATCCGCTCTCTTTATAAGCATTTGCAAGTCCTTCCATTATCTTGCTGTCGACATCAGGATACATTAGGGTAAGAAAAGGGAAAAGTGCACGGAAGGTATCCCAGAATCCGCTATCGGTATACATGTAACCCGGAAGAACTTCTCCGTTAAACGGACTGTAATGCACTATCTCATTCTTTGCATTTATCTCGAAAAACTGGCGTGGAAATAGTAGCATACGGTAAAGGCAGGAATAGAATGTGCGCTGTTGATCAACAGTGCCTCCTGCGACGTCAATCCGGCCCAGCTGTCTGTTCCAGGCTTCTTTCCCCTCTTTTTTTATTGTTTCAAAATCTCTGGCGCCTGTTTCGTGTATAAGATTCAGTAAAGCCTGATCGTGACTTATGAAAGAAGAAGCAATCCTGACATTGATCTTTTCTCCTCTTGTAGTTTTGAAACCGAGAACAGCACCTGAATGGTCACCTTCCTGCTCAAGATCATTCAGGGCCAGAGTATCACCATGCCATGTATGTGTCGATGTGAAAGCATGGTCAAAAACGGCAACGAAGTAATTATGAAAATTTGCGGGAACACCTCCATGATTGTTACGGCAATAACCGATTACTTTATTTTCTGATGGAATTATTTTCACCATCGATCCTTTATTAAAACCATCCAATAAGATGTATGAGGAATCACTTTCAGGGAAAGTAAAACGGAAAATGGCCGCCCTCTCTGTAGGAGTCACTTCAGCAGTAATATCATAATCAGCCAGGTAGACACTATAATAATATGGTTTTGCCACTTCTGCTTTATGTGAGAACCATGAAGCCCTCTCATTTTCGCCTAATCTTATTTTGCCAGTAACAGCCATTAATGAGAAGGCTGCATAATCGTTGATCCATGGACTTGGCTGATGGGTCTGCTTTATTCCCATAATCTTATTGTCATTATATGTATAACTCCAGCCGTTGCCCATGTTCCGGGTCTGTGGTGTCCAGAAATTCATACCCCATGGTAATGCTATGGCAGGATATGTATTCCCATTTGACAATTTATATTCTGAATCGGTGCCCATCAGGGGGTTTACCATGTCTACCGGATCTTTTTCTGAACTCTTACCATGTTCCTGAAGGAAGACACCTATGAGTACAATTGCAACTACTAATAATCCTGCAAAAAATCTCTTTGTCGATGTTCCTGATGTAAATCTTCCAAAACCCCTGGCTGATTGTTCTTCAAAGTTCATATTAAAAATATTTTATTTTAAATATATGGATTCGTATTTATTAGTCAAATCAAAATTACAAATAGAAAATCTGCTAATATAAGTCTCTCCTCCTTGTTGAAAGAGGAGTACCCCGAAGGGGGGAGGTGGTTGGTTAGTTTATGAGGGAATCAACCACCCCGTCACTCCTTCGTCGTGACACCCCTCCTTCAAAAGGAGGGGAGAATTCATGAAAAATAACTATGTAATGTCATGAAATACCAGTTTTTCAATCTTCTCATATACCATTTCAGGAGTTAACCAGTTCATACAGGCAAAATCCAATCTTTTACACTCTCCTTTGCCATAAATTGTACATGGACGACATATAAGTTCTTCAGTGGGGATCCGGATCGAAAAGCTTTCAGGTTGCATCCAGGCTTCAAACCCACTTAAAGGATCAGTACCTCCCCAGATTGAGATGACTTTTGTTCCCACCAATGCTGCCATATGCATGTTAGAAGAGTCCATCGATATCATCATGTCAAGCTTGCTCATGATGACCAACTCATCATTGAGACTCAGTTTCCCGACAAGGCTGGTAGAACCGGCAACTCTGCACTGAAGTGCGAAAACTTTTCCTGAATCTTCATTTCCGCCAAAAAGCCAGAATCTGCATTTATGGTTTTTAGCTATCAGCTCGAGGAGCCGTACCATGTATTTTTCGGGCCACATTTTTAATTTATGTTTTGCATATGGTGCCACCCCAATGTTCAATCCTCCATGCTTACCCGAAAAAATTCCGGTTTTCAAAACTTGTTCAGGAGATGGGACAATCCAATTATCCTTCGTCGGTATTATCGGGAAACCAGCCTTTGCGAAAACATCACAATACCTTTCCACAGTGTGCTTAAGGCGGAATTTTTTCTTACCGGAAATCAGCAATTTCTTTTCAGTTCTCCCTTTATCTATAACAGCTACCGCGACACCGGATAATCTGAACAACAATCTTAATATCTTTGATCTCAAAACATCGTGCAGATCAATTACATAATCGATTTCAGATTGTCTGTTGATGTCTTTAAAAAGTCTTATCAATCCCGGAAATCCTTTGTGCCTGTTCTGTAAATCAGGGAGAATAAGTTCGAGTCCATCAATAGAAGTAAAAAATGGTTTGTACGCAGCTCTTGTAAGCAGAACTAATTCAATTTCAGGGTATTGCTTCCTCATGCCTGCTAATACAGGAGTAGTAAGGGCTACATCACCCATAGCCGAAGTTCTTATTACCAGCAGGCGCATTTCAGTATTTTTCGTATGATTTTTCCTCGATCAGTCCTGAAGAAGTTTTAATATTAATTTCTCGTTTAAGTTCCGATCTCTTATCGTTTTTAACATACACGGCACGTGCAGTTTCAATAAAATCATTCCCAAATTCTTTCTTTCTTTCCAGATCACGTATATGGTCCTCTATATCCCACAATTCGCAATTAACTTCGTATAAAGATTTATATAATATATCAGAATAGCTGATGATAGACGATGCTACTTTAGTCAGCTCGTCGTATTCCTTCTTAAGGTTTATCTGCTTACCCTTGTCTTTGATCCTTTCCAGCTTGATCCTGATTATAGTAAGCTTATCAATTATCTCACCGTTTGATACTTCGATTTTCATAAAGAGATTTATATGAGTCCAAATTTAGCATCTTTCTTCTTCAACTTTTGTCTTTTCACTTTTATCTTTTGTCTTTATTAGTATGGATCCACATCAACTGCAATCTTAAGTGCCGATGCTCCCTTTTCTTTTTCGAGCCTGTCAAGTGCCTCAGCAATTAGCTGTTTGGCTTTCACAGGCGGTTTTTCCCTTTCAATTTTTATGATGATGGTTTTGATATACCATAACTGAACCTGTGAAATAACAGGTGATTCCGGGCCGAGTACTCTTTTCCCAAATATTTCTTTGAGATAGCGTCCCAGAATATCTGAAAAATAGTTTAATTGTGTACGGTCCTTATGCTTTATATTTATTTTAACCATCCGGCAAAATGGCGGATAATTAAAGGTCGTTCTCTCCTCGGCCTGCATTCTGAACATGCTTAAATAATCATGGCGCAACACCATTCTTATTATTTTATTAGCAGGGTCTGAAGTCTGGATAATAACTTTACCCTGCTTCTGCCTTCTGCCCGCTCTTCCGCTAACCTGTTCCATAAGCTGAAAACTTCTTTCATGTGCCCTGAAATCAGGATAATTTAAAAGGTTGTCGGCATTTAATATCCCAACAACAGTAAGATTCTCAAAATCAAGTCCTTTGGAAATCATCTGCGTCCCTATCAGGATGTCGATCCTTCGTTCTTCAAAAGCCCGTATTAATTTGCTGAATGAGTATTTAGTTCTTGTGGTATCCTGATCCATCCTTGCAACTCTGGCTGCCGGGAAAACAATTTTTATCTCATCTTCAATTTTTTCTGTTCCAAATCCTCTTGTCACTATTCCTGTGGAATGGCAATTATTACAATTTGATGGCATGCTGGTTGTATATCCGCAATAATGGCATACAAGCTTACTGATTCCTTTGTGATATGTCAGGTTAACAGCACATTGAATACAAACAGGTATCCAACCGCATTCTGAACATTCTATATAAGGTGAAAAGCCTCTCCTGTTCTGAAAAAGAATTATCTGTTCTTCCTTGCCCAATGCTTCGTCCATTGCCTGAAGTAATTCAGGAGTGAAATGGGAAACCATCAGTTTCTTTCTATATGCTTCACGGGTATTGGCGAGAATTATTGAAGGTAGTTTAATAAACCCGAATCTCTCTTTCAATTCTGTTAATCCGTACTTCCCGTTTACAGCGTTATTATAACTCTCAACAGAAGGCGAGGCAGAGCCCAATATTGTTTTTGCATTATGCATCGATGCAAGCATAATTGCAGAATCGCGGCCATGATATCGTGGTGCAGGGTCATGCTGCTTATACGACCCGTCATGTTCTTCGTCTACAATTATCAGTCCCAGGTCGGAGAAGGGAAGAAACAGTGACGATCTTACTCCAAGGATTAACCTGTAACTCTTTAAAGGATCATTTTCTGCAACTCTTTTCCATATTTCCACCTTCTCGGGGTCGCTGAAACGTGAATGATATACTCCTGTGACCGGTCCAAAATGTCTTTTTAGTCTGAGGATTATCTGAGTCGTAAGGGCTATTTCGGGAAGCATATAAAGTACCTGCTTCCCCTTCTTCAATTGTTCTTCGATGAGATGAATATATATTTCAGTTTTCCCGCTGGAAGTCACGCCGTGCAACAGTACAATATCTTTTTCATGGAAATGTGATTTAATTGATTCAAATGCTGCAGACTGAGCTTCACTTAGTTTCTTTATTGGTTCTTTAAAACTGTCAGTCTCGGAGATCCTGGAAACGGGTTTAGAGAATGATTTAAGGATGCCCTTATCAATGAGAACCTCAAGTATGGCAGCTGAGGAATGTGATTTGGATAGAAGCATTGATTTGCTTATAGCTGAAATCTCTGTTCCTGTTGAGTACCCAGTAAGTCTTATATAAGCTGAAAGAATATCCTGTTGCCTGGGTGCTTTTTTAAGCTTATCGAGAATCCCATTTAACTCATTTTCAGTGAATTTACCGGAAAGCTTAATGAATGTTTCAAGCCGCGGTCTAAAATTATTAAGACTTATTTCGCTGGGGGTAGCAGCTTTCATTACCTCCCCTTCACTGCATAAATAATACTCTGATATCCATAGCCATAATTTGAGCTGTGACTCATTTACCACAGGAGTTCCGTCAGCCACACTAATTACAGATTTGATGTTTTTAATATCAGGTGACTTCCCATGAACACTGCAAACAATTCCTGAATACAGTTTCCGTCCACCAAACTGTACAATAACCGTCACGCCCGGTTTTACATCTTCCGTAAGATCTTCAGGGATTCTGTAGGTGAATCTCCCCCTTACAGCAAGGGGCAAAATAATATCAGCAAACCGGTTATCTGGCATACGTTAAAAATACGCAATTTTCTTAACCCATCCCTGGTCATGAATATACTCACCCCCTTTGTCACCCTCTCTACTTCGTAAAGAGGGTGAATTAACTAATATACAATACATTACACCTCCTCTCTAAGGATTAGAGAGGGGGATGGGGTAAGTACTTTTGATTCATTTCGATTTTACAAAATTTGACATGACAGTCAAAAGATGTTCCCTTCTTATTGGTTTGATAAGGCATGCATCGCATCCGGCTTCCAGAATAATATCTTTATCATCTTCGAAAATAAAAGCCGTCTGAGCAATAATCGGGATGTCTTTGCGGATTTTTCTGATCTCTTTGGTTGCTTCTATGCCATTCATTTCCGGCATTTGCATATCGAGTAACACAACATCAATGTCGGGGGTTGATTTTATTATTTCTATCGCCTCAAAGCCCGATCTGGCAGTAACAATAGCAACTCCGGTATCTGTGAGGATGCGATTCAGGTAGATCAGTACGTCCTTATTATCATCGACAAGGAGACACTTTTTTGAGCTCCAGTCAATCGGTTTCAAAACCTGTTCGTTATTCAGAGAGGCAATTTTAGGCTTGGCACTGCCTGCCGGTCTGTAAGGAATTGAAAAACTAAATTCAGAACCTACTCCTTTTTCCGACACGACAACTATCTTACCTCCCATTCTTTCGATTACCTCTTTCGCGAGTGTAAGTCCGATACCAAGTCCTTCAAAAGGACGATGATGTCCGTCAAATTCCTGACGGAATTCTTCAAATATCCGACCCAGGTTTTCTTTATTTATACCAATGCCGGTATCTCTTATTTTAAAAACAATATTCTGATCTTCAAGTAAATATGAAAACTCAACCGATCCTTCCAGAGTAAATTTCACAGCATTGTCCATGAGGTGATTTAATACTCTTTTAAGCCAAATCCTGTCAGTGAAAATAAGATCCCCTACATCTTCAAAATAGTTTTTAACATTCAGGATAATAGGCTTTTCGTTTCGTTTTATAACCTGCCTGGCCTCTTCAATAATCTCATTGACAATTGTACTCAGGGAGGCTTCTTCATAGGTAATTTCAATCTGGGAACTTTCAAGCCTTGACAGGTCGATTATATCCCCGATTATCTGAAGTAATTTTTCGCTGTTACGGTTAATATGTTCAATATATTCCTCTTTGACTTCATTAGTAAGATTATTTGAAAGAAGAAGGTTTGAAAATCCTACAACACTATTAAGAGGTGTACGGATTTCATGCGAAATATTTGCAAGGAAGTTAGATTTAAGTCTGTTACTTGACTCAGCCCCTATATTTGCTTTAATAAGATCTTCATGAACTTGTTTCAATCTTGTAATATCACGCGAAATCGTAAGTGCCCCCAGAACCTCCCCTGCGTCGCTCCTCACTGTAACTGATCTGGTTGATAGATTCATATAATGACCAGCTTTATGCCTGAGTCTTAATTCGGTTTCGAAGAATCCATTATTTACAAGTGACTGCTCTCTTCTAAGTTGATAATCCTGATCATCGGGATGGATAAGATCGGGCGGATTTAAAGCATTATAAGAATCTCTGTCATAACCGATCATTGAATAAAAAGCAGAATTGGTGTATCTTAACTTCCAGTCCCTGTCGTAAAAAGAAATACCATCATTGGCAGACTGGACAAGCATCTCATAAAATTTATCCGACTCAAAATGTTTTTTGGTTATAAGTTCTTTTTGTATTGCCAGTTCATTGTTTGATTTTTGAAGGTCAGTATTGATTTCCAGGATCTTTTTATTTCTTTCTACCAATTCCTGATTAACCTTTTTCAGCTTGACAGAGAAAAAAATTATTATTCCACATACAACTACCAGCAGAGCCAATAGAGTCAGGATTAAATGACTTAAAGGTTGTGATAAAATCACACCAGTCAACCCGTAAACCCAAACTCGGCTTATCATAATATACTGCCCCTTAAATTTCTAATGTCTATAAGTATTAAAATAACAGGACATATAATTTTAGCATAAAAATGATCTCTCTAATGAAAATCTGTAATATCGTCCCGAATTATTCAACGTGAAACTCAATTTAATCCCGCGCCTAAATAAATGAATTTTACTCATTTAAAATATGATATAACACAAATATAAATATTCATACTGTCACTTCAACCTGAATGTTTATAAAAAATGCTAAATTGCGGCGTGGTAATTAATATTTTCCTTTGCTCTGATTATATTTTTAGATTCCTGATTTCAATGAGCGGAACAATTAGCCCGTCAGAATTAGAATTATAATCAAAGAATTAAAATTTTAGTAGTGATGGAAAGAAATGAAAACCAATTTTCAGGAGGCAGAAGATATAAAAACGATGATATTACAGTATATTGGAAACCATCGGCTTGTGTACATGCTTCCTACTGCTACAGGGAACTTCTTGAAGTTTTTGATCCAAGCAGGAGGCCATGGGTTGACATGAACGGTTCCACCACTGAAAAAATTATTGAGGTGGTAAATTTATGCCCGACTGAAGCACTTGCCTGGAAATGGAATGATGAAGAAAAGAATGAGTCAGTAGGAAGTGATCAGCTAAACCATATTAAGTTCAGAAGACCTGAACTTATGAATTCTATTGACCCCGATTCGAATGAACAACCCGTTTCGGTAAAGATCATGTCTGACGGTCCTATTGTTCTTAAGGGTAATTTTACTCTGTTATATAATGGCAATAAAAAAGAAGTTCGTGATAGTATGATCTCAATCTGCCGGTGCGGAGTAAGCGATCATATGCCATTCTGCGACGGTCAGCACAGGAAAGCCGGATTTATTGGTTAAGAATTCAGACATGGAAGATAATAAAGAAAACAAATCTCAGTCTGTAATAGAAGTTATAGATTTCGGACCGTTGAAAATTACCGGGAATTTTCTGATAAAAGATTTACAGCGAAATAAAGAGGATTCTTCTTCTGAAGTGAAACTTTGCAGATGTGGAAAATCTGAGAATAAACCTTACTGCGATGAATCGCATAAGAAATGAGGAATGACATAGTTACATACTTAACGAGAGACCACATGAAAACAATTTTGTATTTTCTCGTAAGTAGCCCAACACCTATTTTCTGCTCTTAACTGCCAGATGACCTCAGCAAGTGCCTCTTTCAAGAATTTTTTATCACAATTCGTTAAAACCCATTTTCGGACAATAAATCTTTTATAACTTATATCGAAGGCATTGCCATAGAGGTGCGGACTATTTGCAGATGCGTTTCCATTGAATCTCCTAAGACTCTTTACGTTATCTGTCTTTCTGGTCATAGATGTTATAAAGAATCTGACCCCGTTTAATCCCTTCTGAGAAGATTTTTCCCTGAGTCTTTTTGCAATCTCATCAAGGAGAATCTTGCTATCTCCGGTGATACAAGGGTAACTGAAAGACATTTTTTCAATAACATAACTTTTACCGCTATTGACTTTTACCAGCTTACCCTCCGAAATTCTTTTCTTCAGTTCACTTTCGTCCTTACAGATTCCTACACCTCTTAATTTTGCAGCAGCTGAATAATCTACAATTCTGTCATTTAACTTTCTGCTATAATCCTTCTGTTTGTAATCTAAACACCGGGTACTGAAGTAAGTTGACAAAGGCTTTTTTTTGTCTCTCTTAGTAAAAAGATTGACTGATATTATAATAAATAAAACAACAGATAAGATTTTTAATAAAAAAATCAGACGCGGCTTATTGAATTTCATTATCAGGACTCTTTCTACTTATCTTCAGTTTAATATTTTTGTTACCAGCTCGGCTGCTTCCCTGAAAGAGATAGCTGAAAACACTTCAAGTCCTGAATTATCAATAATCTTTTTAGCTTCTTCTGCATTTGTTCCCTGGAGTCTTACTATTACCGGAACTCTTATTTCACCAATCGATTTATATGCCTCAACAA
>Ga0302164_10000506_pt1 | contig 13119 bp, 9 predicted proteins | sample I_Fen_E3_1_FD_193500 | JGI IMG/M metagenome (GOLD analysis project Ga0302164, IMG submission 193500) | Peat permafrost microbial communities from Stordalen Mire near Abisko, Sweden - I_Fen_E3_1 | ecosystem: Environmental > Terrestrial > Soil > Wetlands > Permafrost | place: Sweden: Abisko...
TCGCCTGCGCCTGGTTTGGCTTACTTTGGCAAAGCCGTAGCCGGGCAGATCTACAATGTACCATTGGCTGCTGCCTGTATCTCCTGCAACAGGCGGTTTATAAGCGATGCTTTTTACAGTTCGCAGGGCGCTCTGCGCAGGTTTTGCCGTGCTATTTTCATCCTTAACCGGTAGCGATGAAAATATCTCAAAATGATTGATCATTTGTGTTTTGCCGGGAGCCGATGATGTTTTTGCCAGTTTATCGTAATTGCAAAGCATATTGATGAGCGAAGATTTGCCCACATTACTCCTGCCAATAAACGCATACTCCGGCTTGTCCGGCAAAGGGCAGTTGGTATAATCGGGGCTGCTGATAAGATACTTTGCGTATTTAATGATCATTGTGCAAAGATAAAGTTAGTTTACTGTTTTCGGTTTACTGTTACAGTATTCCTAAACCTCCAAACCCTAAACCCCTAAACCGAAAACCCGCTATCTTTGCATTCTATGACAGAATTTGCACATGATACAGTGGTACCATATAAAGATAGTGACAGCAGCAAGAAACAGCAGGTGGCTGCTATGTTTGATGACATTGCATTTAAATACGATTTTTTAAACCGTTTTTTAAGTGCAGGTATTGATGTGGGCTGGAGAAAAAAAGCAATTCAGCAAATCGCATCTTTAAAGCCAAAAACAATTTTAGATGTGGCCACCGGTACAGCGGATGTGGCAATTATGGCATCTGGTATATTAAAGCCGGAAAAAATAACTGGTATTGATATCAGCGACGGGATGCTGGAGATAGGGCGGCAAAAAGTAGAAAAGGCTGGTTTAAAAGGAATTATAGAGTTGTTAAATGGTGACAGCGAAACAATAAATTTTAAAGACAATACGTTTGATGCAGTAACAGTGGCATTTGGAGTACGCAATTTTCAGCAACTGGAAAAAGGATTAAGTGAGATACTGAGGGTGCTTAAACCCGGGGGAAAATTAGTAGTGCTGGAATTTAGTAAGCCCAAAATGCCGGGAGTTAAAAGCATGTATAATTTGTACATGAAGGTAATATGCCCTAATATTGGTAAATTATTCTCAAAAAACCGCAACGCCTATAAATATCTCGACGAATCAATTCAAAAATTTCCTGAAGGCAAAAATTTTACTCAAATCCTGGATAACCTGGGATATTCAAACACTTATTGCAAACCACTTAGTTTAGGTATATGCAGCATTTATTGCGGTACAAAGTAGTATTTTATATACTGGGTTTTATCATTTGCCCCCTGTTGAGTAAGGCTCAGCTAAGGGACGGTATTAATTTGCCCGAACATGATGATAAAAATATTCACTTTGGTATTAACCTTGGTTTAAACAGGGCCCATTTTAGCTTTACCCACCACCCGCTTTTTTTACAAAGAGATAGTGTAATGGTAGTAGAGAGTATCAATAGTACCGGGTTAAATCTGGCGTGGCTGGTGGATAAAAGATTAAGTGAACATTTTAATATCCGCACTTTTCCGCTCGACCTTACTTTTACCGAAAAAGCATTTGAGTATACTTTAAAATATCCCAGCACTATAGGTGGAGGTGAGGATACCGTTACTATAAAAAAGATTCAATCCATTTCGTTAACCTTTCCCCTGCAACTGAAATTCAGCAGCGACAGGATCGGGAATTTTAAAGTGTATATGATGGGTGGTGGAAAAGTGGAATTTGATATGGCATCTAACGCCGGTGCCAGAAAAGCAGAGAACTTAATTAAACTCAACCGCCTTGACTATGGTATAGAAGCGGGCCTGGGTTTTCATTTTTACTATCCCTATTTTGTACTAACCCCCGAACTAAAAGTAGGCTGGGGCCTGGGTAATTTACATGCCCGTGATAAAGACCTTAAATTCTCCAACGTAATTGACAAGATCAATTCCCGCACCATCACTTTTTCTTTAACGGTGGAATAATTATTTTTTTACTGGCACTTCAGTTGTTACAGCCGGCGTTGTATTGTTTAACTGCAGGTTTAAAAAATCGGTGATCTTAGTAAATAAATGTATCCTTGCAGAGTTGGGGCTGTTATCGCTGATATTGTGTAAGTAATCGGGATAAAACAATTCATCAAACTGTTTACGGTTTTGTATCAACGCCTTGCTTAATTCCATACTGTTTTGAAAATGCACATTATCATCTGCAGTACCATGCAGCAGTAATAGCCCGCCCTGGTAATTGTTTACAAAATTTACCGGGGAAGCAGTATTATACCCCTCCGCATTTTCACCAGGGGTTTGCAGTATGCGCTCGGCATAAATATTTTCATACAAGCGCCAGTTGGTTACCGGTGCAATGGCCACAGCGGCTTTAAACTGGCCGGCATATTTGGTGGCTGCTAACGATGCCAGATAGCCGCCGTAGCTCCATCCCATGATGGCAATACTTGCAGTGTCGATACGGTAATTGTTCTTTAAATAATTTTTAAAAGCAATAAGGTCTTCCATCTCCACATCGCCTGGTTTTTTGTAGGTGGCTTTTCTAAAAGCTTCGCCACGGCCAGGTGTGCCACGGGGATCTATACAAGCTACCAAATAACCCTGGTTGGCCAGGTAGCGCATGGTTAAGGTAGATTTATCTTCCCATTTATCCAGCACTTCCTGTTTACTTTGGCCGCCGTATACATAAATGATCACTGGTAATTTTTTTGCAATAGTCTCATATGGTTTAATAACCCAACCTTTTATATCATCTTTTTTACTATTGCTGAATGAAACAAATTCTGCTTTGGAAATTTTATAGTCATTCATTCTTGCTTTCAGCTCTTTATTCTCTAATAACTTTTCATTGATGGTATTGCCATCGGTATTGTACATCTGTAATGAAGAAGGTATGTTTACCGAGCTGTACTCATCAATAAAGTAACGGTTGTTGGAGGTAAGCTGCACATTGTGATAACCATTGCCGTCAGTTATTTTTTTTCTTCTTGTACCATCAATATTTATTTTGTATAAATGCTTTTCGCGTGAACTTGATTCATTGCCGGTATAATAAATATCCCCGGTGCCTTCATTCACGGCTTTAATTTCAAATACTTCCCATTCGCCTTTGGTAATTTTTCTTTTTTGTTTAGTACCAATATTTACTTCATAGATCTGGTTATAACTACTGTCTTCGCTCAGCCATAAAAAACTATTGCGTGTAGGAATGAAATGAATATTATCGGGATCAACTTTTATATAATCTGGCTTTGCCTCTGTAAAAACAGTGGTTGCAGTGCCTGTTTTTACATCAGCACTCATTACATCTAATTTGGTTTGTGCTCTGTTCAGGCGTTGAACATAAATTGCTTTACTATCCGGGTGCCATTTGATACCAGTGATGTATTGATTGGGATTGGGGTTAACATCCAGAGTAACCGGGGTAAGAATTTTATTTTTGATGTTGTAAATAAATACGGAAACATCGGGCACCATTTCTCCTGCTTTGGGATAACGCTGATTGATTACACCGGGGTAAACACGATCGTAATTGGAAATTGGAAAAGATTTTACTGCTGTTTCGTTAAAACGTAAAAAGGCAAGGTACTGCCCATCGGGGCTCCATTGATAAGCCTGCATCATACCAAAACTGTTTTCATACAACGCATCTGCCATGCCATACAAATTCTGGCCCATAACACCATCGTAGGTTACGGCTTGTACAAGATCGGTTAGAAGGTCCTTAATATAAAGGTTGCCTTCTCTTACATAAGCCACTTTTTTACTATCGGGCGAAAAACTGGTATACCATTGCTTGCCTTCTGCAGTTACAGTTTTCATTACTTTTTTGGGTATGTCCCAAACGTAATCAAATTCTTTTGCCGAGGTGTTAAAAAGCGGTTCTATCTGAGTTTTGATAAGTATTTTGGAATCATCGGGAGAGAATTCATAATCTTCAAAAAAGGTAAACGTTACCGGTAAAGAATCGCCCGCTTGTTTTACCTGGTTGGTAAATACAGTGTCAATCAATTTGCCGGTTTCAAAATCCAGCGAAAAGATCATCTCTAAATTTTTTTCGGGCCGGGCTTCAATAAATGCAAAGCGGTTAGTGGTATGCAGCATGTGGGTTTGTTTTTTCTTTTCGTCAAAAAAACCACTCCAGATAGCATCAAGGGACAAATTCAGTTTTTCTTTTTTTTGGGCAAGCGAACCAAAGGTAAAAAGTAAGCATACACAGGTAGCAGCAAATTTCCGGCCTATCATAAATAAAGCTTAAGGTTTAGTAAATAAACAATCGTCATTGCTTTAAACAATGATTTATCTGGATAAGGTTTGCTGTTGGTATTTTAATCCAATTCAAAAATAAGATAAATATCCTTTTTAGAAATCGTAATCTCTTTTGAACATGTTCAGACGTATACCGGCCGATATTAAGCTGGTATTACTTTGCCCGATCTTATTGGCTGTTTTATAATCCCTGTATTGCACAGACAGATCAAAATATAAATTTTCTTTGCACTCGTACGATACCTGTAGTATACCGTTAAAGCAGGTGGCTTTATTACCACTGCCAATTTTAAAGCCGGCATCTCTTGGCCTGGTAACATAGTTTTCAAAAGGGTTGCTGCCAAAGTTTTTTCCTGCGCTATCCAATCCCTGGTAATAATAAATGGCTTTGGCTACAATATACCATTTTGGGGCCGGTTGAAAATTAACGATAGCCAGCACTTCCTGGAAGTTGGCCCCCAGCGGGTGTGCCAGCGGTTGATTGTAATGCGTGTAATTGGCAATGGTATCATTATGAGAATAGGTAAAAGGGCGCACACGGTTAACCTCTACCTGTATATCCAGGTTACGTACACCAAAAGCATCTACATATTTTGCGCCTGCCTGTATGCCAAATTTATTTACCCAACTGGTGGGGTTATTTTTTACTTCAGATAAAATAAATTCATCTAACAAAAACTGTCCGTAAAATTGTGCCCGGTGAGCAATATTGGCTTTAAAATCCAAACCTGCAACAGCATTGTCGGGGCTGCCCACGGTACCTTCAATATGACGGTAAAAAATAATGGGGTTTAAATACTGCAGGTCAAAACGGTTCTTTCTGCCAAATATAACGCCTTCGAATAGTCCAATATTAAGCCACTTGGTTACGTTCATACTAAGATGGTGCATGGCAGCATATTTACGATCAAGCAAAGTATCGCCTGCTTTTTTAAACTGCGGCATCAGTTCCATAAATAGATTCTGGTAATTGAATTTCCAGATCTTGGTATTGAGTTTTAAAAACAAATTGCTGTTGCCCCAGTCGCTTAAAAATAAACTGCGGTACCCGTTGCCAATAAAATTTTTATCGTAACCAAACTGCACATCAATGTAATTTTTTACTGCAGCAAACGTAATGTATCCCCTGGCATCAAAATAATCGTAGCCATTTGTTTTGAAGGGTTTGTAAAAACCTACGCCCGGCACGGCCCTGAATTTGGTTACCTGCTGCTGAAAAAATTGCGGGCCACGTTCCTGGTTATCAGTGATGGTTGTAGAAAACCCCAGTTTTTTTGCAATTAAGCCACGGGCAGTTACACCACGGCTGTTTACAAACAGTGGTTTGCTAACGCCGCTTTCAATGCCTTCGGTAAATTGCAGTACCGGATTTACAGCCAGGAAAAAATCATTATTCTTAACTTCTAAAAAATTGGTTTTGGTTTTATAAAAAGCTTTTAGCAGCGGCTTTTTGCTCATAAAATCCTTCCGTGGGGCAGTAACCCATTCGGTATTATTCATTAAAAAACTGTGCAGGTCGTATTCATCCACCGGGCTAAGGTCAAGGTCGGTCCATTCCCAGTACTTATCCCTACCTGTGGAATCGGCATAGCCCATGCGGGCACTGTCTAAAAACTCGGCCTGCCTTACTATAGCTTTGCGGTTAAATGGTCTTAATGTGGAGAAGTTAAGGTCGGTATTGGTTTGCTGCTTTATCTCCAGCCGCTCAACAAAATGGATGTCTTTTGAACCTTGGTTTAAATAGGTGGATTGTGCTGTAGCAAAAACAGGACAAATAAAAAATAGCAGTTTGAAAAAGCTTTTAATAATTTGCATTTAAATATTTTAGTTTAACGGGTGCCTAATTTCAAGATATGCAAAAATACCTTTTTAAAAACATTCAGGTAGTAAATGAAGGAAAAATTAAAACGGCTGATGTTTTAACCGATGGACAGTACATTGAACGCATTGATAACCGCATTGAAGCTAAAGGGAACATTAAAGAAATTAATGGCGAAGGAAAGCACCTTTTTCCCGGCGTGATTGACGACCAGGTGCACTTTAGGGAACCGGGCTTAACACATAAAGCCACCATTTATACTGAAAGTAAAGCAGCAGTAGCTGGTGGTGTTACCAGTTTTATGGAAATGCCCAATACGGTGCCCAATGCATTAACGCTGGAGTTGCTGGAAGATAAATACAAAATAGGTGCTGCAACATCGCTGGCCAACTACTCTTTTTTTATGGGTACCAGCAACAATAATGCTGATGAAGTGCTGAAGATGAATGCACACAAAAGAGATGTATGCGGTGTAAAAATATTTATGGGCGCAAGTACCGGTAATATGCTGGTGGATAGCCATACTGCACTGGATAAAGTTTTTAGCGAAAGTGAAATGCTGATTGCTACACATTGTGAAGACGAAAGGATCATTAAAGCCAACTACGAAAGGCTGAAAAAAGAAAAAGGTGACCTTGAAGCGTCCGATCATCCACTGGTACGTGATGCAGAAGCCTGTTTTGAAAGCTCGTTAACTGCCATTCAGTTTGCAAAAAAATATAACAGTCGCCTGCATATACTGCACATCTCTACAGAAAAAGAATTACAATTGTTTGGCAACATGCTGCCATTAAAGGATAAACGAATTACCACCGAAGTTTGTGTGCATCATTTACATTTTACTGCAGATGATTATGCACGGCTTGGCTATAAAATAAAATGTAACCCTGCAATAAAGGCACCGCACAATAAAGAAGCTTTATGGAAAGCCTTACTTGACGATCGTTTGGATATAATTGCTACCGACCATGCACCGCACACATGGGAAGAAAAACAGGGCACTTACGAACATGCACATGCAGGATTGCCTTTGGTGCAACACCCGTTGCTGATGATGCTGCACCATTACCAGGATGGCAGGATAAGCCTAACAAAAATTGCTGAAAAAATGAGCCATGCAGTAGCCGATTGCTTTCAAATAGACAACAGGGGATACATAAGGGAAGGTTACTTTGCCGATTTGGTAGTAGTGGATCTGAATAAACCTTATACCGTACAAAAAGAAAATATCCTGTACAAATGTGGCTGGAGCCCGCTGGAAGGATTTACTTTTCCTGCAACGATAGAAAAAACATTTATAAACGGTACCATGATTTATGGAAATGGTATATGGAATGAATCTGAAAGGGGGCAGCGGCTTCTTTTTAACAGACAATAGATGACAGAAGATAGTTAACAGTAAAGAACTACTATCATCTGAAATACTAACAACTAACAACTTTACATGCAGGCAGACAAAACAACGCTTACCGACCTATCCTTTTTTAATGTGGAAGAAGAGCATACCATTTTTCATTACCTGAATTATACCAGGACCATCGGCGGTAAGGAATGGTTGCGTCATTTTTTACACAACCCTTTTGATAACATAAAGGAAATTACCGAAACACAGCGAATCATAAAAAAGATCATACCCGTTCAACAACAATGGACCAATACACTTGTTACCAACGGTACTATAATGGTAATTGAAAAGTTTTACGAAACTGCCATTGAAGAAGTGCCGCATAACCCTACCCCCATCAGCAGCCTGTACTACAGTATTTTTAGTGCACCCGATTTTTCATTGATACGGTATTCGATAAAACATTTTACTGATTTTTTTATAGGGCTTTTGCAGATCACCGAACTATTAAAGGGAGATGATAATCCTTTAATGTTGCAAATTTTATTAGAAAGAATAATTATGCGGATGAACAAGCCCGGATTGCCGGAGCTGTTATTGCATGAGAAAGGGAAAGATATGAGTAAATCGCAATTGCTAAAGCTGGGTCATTTTTTAAAAAGGCGTTACAAACAGGAAGCATTTGAACTGATTGAAATATACAGTAAACTGGATGCTTATTACAGTATGGCCTGTGCCTGCACCGCACACCAGCTTTGCTTTCCTTCGTTTTTAGAAATAGACAGGCCGGAGATAACCGCCAAACAATTGTTTCATCCCTTATTACCCACGCCCGTTGCGTATGATGTGGATCTTAACCAGCAGCATAATTTTTTATTTTTAACCGGTGCCAATATGGGAGGCAAAAGTACTTTTATAAAAGCTGTGGGTGTGGCAGTTTATTTGGCACACACCGGTATGGGCGTGCCTGCACAGCAAATGGAACTGAGTTTGTTTGATGGCCTGTTAAGCAATATTAATGTGGTGGATAATTTGGTGCAGGGCGAAAGCTACTTCTTTAATGAGGTGCAGCGCATAAGAAAAACGGTAGATAAAATAAGCGACGGCAAAAAATGGCTGATACTCATAGATGAATTATTTAAAGGCACCAATGTGCAGGATGCCATGAAATGCAGCAGCACTGTAATTGAGGGACTGCGAAAGATAAACAATTCTTTATTTATACTCTCCACTCATTTATATGAAATTGGAGAAGATCTGAAAAGATTTCCCAACATACAGTTTAAATATTTTGAAACTGCCGTTACTAACGGGCAGCTGTACTTTAGTTACCAGCTAAAAGAAGGTATCAGTAATGACAGGTTAGGATATTTGATATTGAAGAGAGAAGGCGTGGTGGAGATGTTGGAGAAATTATAAAACCTTTACGTACTTTCGCCAAAATTTATTACCCCATGCTTGTTAAAACTTTTGGCAGCGCCGTATATGGTGTTGAAGCGATAACCATTACCGTAGAAGTAAGTGTAAATAACCAGGGCAAAGATTATTATATAGTAGGCCTTCCCGATAGCGCAGTAAAAGAAAGCTTGCAAAGAGTAGAGAGCGCTATTAAAAGTAACCGCTACTACATGCCCCGTACAAAACTGGTGGTAAATTTAGCACCGGCGGATATACGAAAAACCGGAACCGCCTTCGATCTTCCCATTGCAATTGGCACATTGGGTGCCACCGATCAGATTGCAAATCCCGAAAAATTAAGTGCATATGTTATAATGGGAGAGCTGAGCCTTGATGGCGAAATCAGGCCCATAAAAGGCGCACTGCCCATTGCCATACAAGCCCGTAAAGAAAATTTTAAAGGTTTGATCGTACCTAAACAAAATGCAAGGGAAGCCGCGATGGTGAATAATTTAAATGTATACGGTGTTGGCCATATTAACGAAGTGATCAATTTTTTTAAAGATGAAAATAGTATTGAACCAACTATTGTAAACACCAGGGAAGAATTTGCACAGGCGCAAAGCGATTTTGAAATTGATTTTAGTGATGTAAAAGGACAGGAAAATATTAAACGGGCTTTAGAAATTGCTGCTGCCGGAGGGCATAACGCTATTTTGATTGGGCCACCCGGTGCAGGTAAAACGATGCTGGCAAAACGACTGCCAACAATATTGCCACCATTGAGTTTGCAGGAAGCATTGGAAACCACCAAAATTCATAGCGTTGCCGGTAAGTTACCGGAGAATGCCACATTAATTTCAAAGCGGCCTTATCGTTCGCCACATCATACTATCAGTGATGTGGCCCTGGTTGGCGGCGGCGGCAACCCGCAACCCGGTGAAATTTCTTTAGCGCATAATGGCGTGTTGTTTTTAGATGAATTACCTGAATTTAAAAGAACCGTATTGGAGGTAATGCGGCAACCGATGGAAGAAAGAAAAGTTACTATTTCAAGAGCTAAGGTGGCATTGGATTTTCCCGCCAGTTTTATGCTCATCGCTTCAATGAATCCCTGCCCCTGCGGGTTCTTTAATCATCCCGAAAAAGAATGTACCTGTCCGCCGGGTGCGGTGCAAAAATATTTGAATAAAATTTCAGGGCCGTTGCTGGATCGAATTGACCTGCATGTGGAAGTAACACCGGTTGCCTTTAGCGAACTATCTTCTGCACAGCAATTTGAAAAAAGCGAAGGCATAAGGGCACGGGTAATAAAAGCCAGGGAGATACAGGCAGAAAGATACCATAATAGTGATGGGGTTTATGCCAATGCACAAATGAGCAGTAAACAATTAAAAGAAATTTGCACCATCAGCACCGCTGGCCAAAATTTATTAAAAGTGGCCATGGAAAAATTAAATCTCTCTGCCCGTGCTTACGACAGGATATTAAAAGTAAGCCGCACCATTGCCGACCTTGCCGCCAGCGCAGATATTAAACCCGAACATTTGGCGGAAGCCATTCAGTACCGGAGTTTGGATAGAGAGGGGTGGGGAGCGTAATTAATGAAAAATGTAATAATGAAAAATTAATAATGTTGGAACTTCATTTTTATATTCGAAATTGGGAAAATATCCATTAATTCATTATCAATTATGGATTCCCTTCCCTGCCATCTTGCCAGTATTGCTTTAGTTGTACGATATTTGCTTCCCTGAACACTTTATATTTCGACAACTATTTTTTATGAAGATACTATTGCACTACCTGAAGCCATATAAGTGGCTCATGGGTTTAGCTTTACTGCTGGCCGCTATTAACCAGGTTTTTTCTATGCTGGATCCTTACTTTTTTGGGAGGTTAATTGACAGATATGCCACCCATCCGTTTCAAACCGGTGCATTTAATAAAGACAAAGTTTTTGTGCCAACTGGCGTAAGAACAGAGTCAGAATTTATTTGGGGAGTGCTTACCATCCTTGGTATTTTAATTAGTGTGGCGATGATATCCCGGATAGCAAAAGCATTCCAGGATTATTTTACCAATGTAATTGTACAAAAATTTGGGGCAAAGATTTTTACAGATGGCCTGCAGCATTCTATGAAACTGCCTTACCAGGATTTTGAAGACCAGCGAAGTGGTGAAACATTATCTATTTTAACTAAAGTGCGTACTGACACAGAAAGGTTTATTGTTTCCTTTGTAAATGTATTGTTTGGTATTTTGGTAGGTATCGTTTTTGTTTCCATCTATGCGTTTCGCCTTCATTGGTCTATTATGCCAATTTATGTAGGTGGTATGATAATACTTGCATTGCTGACCAGTTTTTTAAGCAGGAAAATAAAGATCATTCAAAAGAATATTGTTAAAGAAACTACTGTTTTAGCAGGTACAACTACAGAATCTTTAAGGAATATTGAGCTGGTGAAAAGCCTTGGGCTTACCGGCCAGGAAATAAAAAGATTGAACACTAATACCTATAAAATTTTAGGATTAGAATTACGTAAAGTAAAAAGCATTCGCACATTAAGTTTTATACAGGGTACATTTGTGAATTTTTTACGCCAGGTAATTATGTTTACACTTTTATGGTTGGTGTTTAAAGGTAAACTAACAGCAGGAGAGGTAATGACCCTCACTTTTTATTCGTTCTTTATTTTTGGCCCGTTGCAGGAAATTGGAAATATTATTTTGTCTTACAGGGAAGCAGAAGCTTCATTAAATAATTTTGACAACCTGATGAAGAAAGCGCCAGAGATGGAACCTGCTAATCCTAAAACTTTGGGCAGTATTGAAAGCCTTGCTTTTAAAAATGTAAGCTTTCAGCATAAAACGGCATCGCAAAAAGCCATCGATGATATAAGCTTTAATGCAGGGGTAGGCGAAACAGTTGCTTTTGTTGGTCCATCAGGTTCCGGTAAATCTACCTTAATGAAATTATTGGTGGGGTTATATCGTCCGCAACAAGGTAAAATTTTGTACAACAGTTTAGATGAAACGGAAATACATTTTGATGATCTGCGTAAACAAATTGGCTTTGTAACACAGGATACTAATTTATTCAGCGGCACTATTAAAGAAAATTTATTGTTTGTTAACCCTGGCGCAAGTGATGCATTATTGAATGATGTATTACAAAAAGCAAGCTGTACCAATTTGCTGGCCAGGGCCGAAAATGGTTTGGATACCATGATTGGAGAAGGCGGCTTAAAATTAAGTGGAGGTGAAAAGCAACGTATTTCTATAGCCCGTGCATTGTTGCGCCAGCCGCATTTATTGATTTTTGATGAAGCTACATCGGCTTTGGATTCTTTGACTGAAGAAGAAATTACCAACACCATTAAAGATATCTCCTCTCAAAAAGAACAAATTACCATTTTAATTGCACACCGGTTAAGTACCATTATGCATGCCGACAGAATTTATGTTTTGGAAAAAGGCGAAGTAGTAGAAACCGGTAACCACGAAGCGCTGCTTGCAGAAAAAGGTTTGTATTATGCCATGTGGAGACAACAGATTGGAGAAAGAAAAAAATTAACTACCGCCTGATAAACCCATTACTATGACATCGCTTACACAGATTGTTGGTACTGCAGCCGGTTTTGTTTCTGCAATTACCTTCTTACCACAGGTAATAAAAATATGGAAAACAAAGTCGGCCAAAGATCTGTCGGCGTTTACTTTGGGGTTGTTGTTTTTAAATGTATCGTTGTGGTTGCTGTATGGCATCCTTGTCAATGATTATCCTATCATGGGTACCAATGGTATTGTGCTCTCAATGATCATTGCAATGATATATTTCAAGTACAGGTTTAGAAATAATAATTAAAGATCCAACTCCATTCGCATTCAGGCTTATCTTTGCAAAATGCCGGAAGCCAAAAAACCTAAGCCCAATTATTACTGGAGTATTATAACGATGAAATGTCCGCGGTGCCGCCGTGGGCCAATGTTTAAAGACAACAATCCATTCAGGAAACTTTCAGTGAACCATATTTTTGATATGCCTGATAATTGCCCTGTATGCCATCAGAAATACGATCTGGAAAATGGCTTTTGGTTTGGTACCGGTTATGTAAGCTATGCCTTGGCAGTAGCCATGTCTGTGGCCACTTTTGTGGCCTGGTTTGTTTTGGTAGGCGTATCCACAGAAGATAACAGGATATTCTGGTGGCTGGGTTTAAACATTCTTTTCCTGGTACTGATACAACCCTGGTTAATGCGTATCAGCCGTGTTATTTACATTCGTTTTTTTGTAAGCTATGATGAAGATTTTGAAAAACATA
>Ga0302164_10000507_pt1 | contig 13116 bp, 9 predicted proteins | sample I_Fen_E3_1_FD_193500 | JGI IMG/M metagenome (GOLD analysis project Ga0302164, IMG submission 193500) | Peat permafrost microbial communities from Stordalen Mire near Abisko, Sweden - I_Fen_E3_1 | ecosystem: Environmental > Terrestrial > Soil > Wetlands > Permafrost | place: Sweden: Abisko...
TTGACCTGCTATAGTAACTTTTTGCGGATCCCCTCCAAAGGCTTCTATGTTCAGCTTGATCCATCTCAAAGCTGCAACCATATCGAGCAGCCCATAATTGCCTGATACTTTATTCCCCGATTCAACTGTTAATTCGGGATGGGCCAGGAAGCCCAGAACTCCCACCCTGTAATTAAAGCTCACGAAAACTAACCCTTTCTTTGACATTTCCTCACCATCATAAACAGCACAAGCTGCAGAACCTGATGAAAATCCTCCTCCGTAAATCCAAACAAATACCGGTAATTTTTCCATTGCCGATTTCGCAGGTGTCCATATATTCAGATACAAACAGTCTTCGCTCAGTTTTTCAGGGGGGGTTATGAATTCTTCGGTCCACATCATGAAAGGAACAGGCTTACTTTGCATTGGACTGGCAGAAAATTTGTCACATTTAAGAACGGCAGTCCAGTTCTTTACCGGTTGTGGGGTTTTCCATCGCAAGTCACCTACCGGAGGTGCGGCAAACGGAATTCCTTTGAAAATATTTACATCGCCGCTTCTGTAACCTGAAACGGGTCCGTTTTCAGTTTGAATTACAGATAGCTGAGCTGACAGATTCACAGAACAGAATGCAATCACCACAAATAACCATAATGTTCGTTGATTAATTGAGTTTTTCATTTTTGAAACCTTTAAATTGATGAATTTATTGAGATTTAACTTTTACCTTTTGTACACACTAAAATTAACTAAAAATGATATACCTAATACTGGATCATCCCGAATGTTTTTATTTGTTTAACTTTGGAAGATAGAAGGCACCCTGTCGTATCTTTTGGTAAAATAGGAAATACATTATTTAGAACTAATTATGAATAAATAAACATAGTAATAACTATCAGCATGATCTATAAACCTTCAGAAGAGCGTTACGATAATATGAATTACCGGCGTTGCGGAAAAAGCGGAATAAGATTATCTGAAATTTCACTGGGGTTGTGGCATAACTTTGGATCTGTCGACGTTTTCGAAAATTTCAGGAAAATCCTTTGGAGAGCTTTTGATTCAGGAATAACTCATTTCGACCTTGCAAATAACTACGGTCCTGTTCCGGGATCAGCAGAGGAGAACTTCGGAATAATCCTAAAAAAGGATTTCAGCTCTTTACGGGATGAAATAATAATTTCAACTAAAGCAGGCTGGGAAATGTGGCCTGGTCCGTATGGCAATTTCGGTTCAAGAAAATATCTGCTTGCAAGCCTGGATCAAAGCCTTAAACGAATGAATCTGGAATATGTTGATATTTTCTATTCTCATCGTCCTGATCCTGAAACTCCCCTTGAAGAGACAATGGGAGCGTTGGCTCAGGCAGTCCATCAGGGAAAGGCATTATATGCAGGCATTTCAAGTTACCCCGCTGATCTTACAAGAAAGGCCGCCGAGATACTTAAAGATATGCATGTAAATTGTCTGATTCATCAGCCCAAATACTCAATGTTTAACCGGTGGGTTGAAGACGGACTCCTTGATGCGCTTGATGAGAACGGAATTGGGTGCATACCTTTCTCTCCATTGGAACAGGGATTGCTTACCGATAAATATCTGAAAGGCATCCCTGTTGACTCGCGAGCATATAAGCCTAATGGATTTCTCAAAATTGAGGATGTTACAGTTCAAAAAATTTCTAAAGCGAAACGACTGAATGAAATTGCTGCAAAACGTGATCAATCTCTCGCCCAGATGGCAGTAGCCTGGTTACTCAAAGATCCCCGGATAACATCAGTACTTATTGGTGTAAGCAAAGTAGAACAACTGGATGATAATCTGAAAACACTTAATAATCTTGAATTCAGTAAGGAAGAACTGAAAAAAATCGATCTTATCCTGGATGAAAAATGAATCTTAAACTAAAAGCATTTTTTTCAAATCCTTTCATGCTCTTTCTGACAGCCTGGGGAATTTTAAACCTGATACAGGCCCGCTTTACCACATTAAACAATGATGAAGCTTATTATTGGATGTATTCAAAACATCTGGCATGGGGATATTTTGATCATCCTCCCATGATTGCATTAATGATCCGGATAGGCTATTATTTCATCCACAATGAGCTGGGGGTAAGGATTATTATTGTACTGAGTCAATTACTTGCCCTTTTTGTGATCTGGTTGCTTACAGATAAAACCAATCAAAAGAAAAAAGAAAACATATTACTATTTTTTATGATAGCAGTTATGCTGCCCGTTTACAATATATATGGATTTATTTCCACTCCTGATGCACCGTTGATTCTTTTTTCTGCAATTTTCCTGTTGTCTTATAAACGGTTTTTAGAAGATGAGACCTGGCAGAACTCAATTTTTCTGGCGATCTCTATGGCTTGCCTGATGTACAGTAAATATCACGGTGGACTTTTAATTATTCTTGTCATTCTTTCAAACCTCGCAGTACTTAAAAATATCAAATTCTATTTTGCAGTATTTCTCTCAATATTATTATTTCTTCCGCATCTTTTCTGGCAATATTCAAACGACTTTCCATCGATAAAATATCACCTGATAGAGAGAGTCTCAAGTTTTAATCCGAATCATGTTCCTGACTTTCTGGCAAGCCAGTTCTTTTTTCATAATCCACTTGTACTTGTTGTATTAGTATGGATAATGATTAAGGTAAGGCCCAGGAACTTATTTGATAAGGCACTATATTATATAATAGCAGGATTTTTTGTATTCTTTTTCGTTTCAAGCTTTCGTTATCGTGTTGAGCCGCAGTGGACTGCTCTGATCAGCATTCCTGTGATAATTATATTGTTTAATAATGTTGAATATAAATCGTGGATCAGAGGTTACATAAAATGGGCTGCTATTATCCTTTTTCCTCTTTTACTATTTGCCAGGTTAGCATGTATGGTTGATTTTTTACCAATTTCATTTTTTAAAAATGAGTTTCATAAAAAGAAACAATGGGCAATGGATATCAGTAAGCTTGCAGGCGACCGACCGGTTGTCTTCACCAATTCATATCAAAGGCCATCTGTTTATACATTTTATACAGGGAAATTTGCTCATACACTCGATAACCTGTCTTACCGTAAAACACAATTTGACCTATGGGATTTTGAGGAAAAAGTACATGGTAAAGAAATATTGTATGTTCCGCACTATTTTTCCGATTATTATAAACAAAATCTGACTAAACAAATTCTTTCCAGTGGCGACTCTATCTTTACAAAGGTTTACAAGAATTTTCAATCACTTCAAAGGGAATGTGTCATATTGGATAATGAATTATATACATTCAGCAGATTGGGTATTAGTACGATTCAATTAAAGATTTTCAATCCATATCCTTACATAATCGACTTCAGAAACGAAGAATTGCCTGTTGTCTTTCATATTGCCTTTATAAAGAACGGGAATATTGAGGTTATAAAGAATCTCCAACTTCCTGTGAAGATTTCAAAATTGAATATCGGGGAAACAATTACAGTTGATGGCCTGTTCACTATTGCAGAATTGCGACCTGGTAATTATAAAGTTGCAATTTGTTCAGAAACAGGCATCCTTTATGAAACATATAACAGTAAATTCAAAGATGCAAGGATCAGTGATTAAAATTCAAATAATAGTTAGCTAAGAAATTCCATAGTGACGTTACCATTATGGCCACAAATTTAGCAAAATAGAATTTAAGTTTCTTTTCAAACAAATAGATTATCAGGTTATTAATCAGGAGTCCGATTAATGAAATAAGAAAGAAAGTACCGTATTCAACAAGAACTTTCGGATTATTGCTACCGAATGTCCATAACCTGTTAAACAGATAATTTGAACTGGCAGCGACTGTGAATCCCGCTGAGTTTGAGATATATCTGTTGACTTTTAGTTTTTCTTTAAGAAGAATGGTTATTGAAAAATCGACAGCCATTCCCAAAAAGCCGACAATTATAAATTTAACAAACTTGAAGATCATTCAGCGCTTTTAGTATTTAGGTAAGGTCCAGCCGTTATGATATTCAGGTGTAATCAGCTTATTCGCTGTACTTGTCTGAAATGATTGTTTTGTATCATCCCAGCTGACTTTCTCACCTGTCCGGAAGGCTATATTTCCCATCTGGGCAACAAGGGCCACATCCCTGCCTACATTAATACCTGCATTAAGTTTCAGTGGCGTATTGTTTTTCAGACAATCAAGGAAATTCTTTACATGAAGATCGAGACCGTCACCTATATTCTTCTGAACAGGAAGACCTTCAATTCTCTGTTTTTCAGGAATTACCTCCCAACCGTTACGGTCGAGAACCAATGTGCCGTTTTCACCTATATATGACATTCCATGTGGTCTTTTCCAATTTCCGAGACCAATTCCTATGGTGTGTTCCCAGATCATTGTAAAATCTTTAAAGTCATAGACTGCCGTCATAGTATCAGGAGTTTCCATGGCATCGTCGGGGAAAGCATACTTACCGCCTATTGCCATAACCGATGCCGGGATACTCTTTCCCATTCCATATAAAATATAGTCAATGAGATGGACACCCCAGTCGGTCATAAGTCCTCCTGCATAGTCCCAATACCATCGGAAGGTGAAATGGAAGCGGTTTTTATTAAAAGGACGCTTTGGGGCCGGTCCCAGCCACATGTCATAATCTACTCCGTCGGGAACAGCAGAATCAGCGACTTTAGGAACTGCACCTTTCCAATCAACATACGACCACGCTTTACAGGTGCGGATACGACCAAGCTTTCCTGATTTCAGATAGTTTATGGCATCAACAAAATGTGGTTGGCTTCGTTGCCATTGACCAACCTGAACAATTTTTCCGTGTTTTTGAACCGCTTTCTGCATTATATTGATTTCTGCAATGGAATTGCCAAGGGGTTTTTCAATATAAGCATGTTTCCCTGCTTCCAGCGCATCGACGAGAATAAGACAATGCCAGTGGTCGGGTGTACCGTTTATGATTACATCTATATCCTTGTTTTCAAGCATTTTCCGGTAATCAACATATAATTTTGGTTTGGGGAAGCCAAGTTTTACCAGGGCATCTGTCCTGCTATTGAGAACATTCCGATCGATGTCGCATAGAGCCGCACATTCAACTTCAGGATTCTTAAGGAACGAGGTCAGATCACTGAATCCCTGGCCATGGCCGCCAATAAGACCTACCCTGACCTTATCGCTCGGGGAAATTTCCATACCGGATTTTGAGAGAGTGTTAAAAGGGATAGCGCTTCCTGCAGCCAAAACAGATGCTGTCTTGATGAAATCTCTTCGTGTGGAACTCATGATGAATTGATTTATTATGACTTGCAAGTTAATATTTTTTATTTTGTAGGTTTGAAAATCAAATCCACAACATCGGCTTTCTTAAACATTTCGCCTGCTATCTTTTTAATGTCTTTTATCTTGTACGATTTAAGTATATTTTCATAATTTGCAGGATCGTTGGAATTGATGCCATAGCTATAATATCGTGTCAGAATACTGCTCCAGTATGAGTTATGCATTTTATTTTCTTCCCTGGTCTTAAGCAGGTTATTGACTGCTTTATCGAGATTTACCTGGGATGGTCCTTTAATCATAATTGTATCCAGTTGGTTGTAAATTATCGCTTTAAGTTCGTTTGCACGTGAAGGATCGCAATCAAATGTTATCATTCCTTCGGCAAGCTCTGTTGGTCTTTTCTGCTCGGAAAGTGAAATGCTGACACCGTATGTTCCTCCTTTGTCTTCCCTCACCTTTTCAGTAAAGACAATATCAAGGATGCCTTGAATAACCTCAAGACCAAGATAGTTATATGGATTATACTTCATGCCTTCAGCAAAGGAGATGAATATAGTTGATTTGGGTATTGTAAGAGGCAGACTGATCTCCCTGATAATCTTTCCTTTGGGTTGTTCTACTTTTCTGTCGATCCAGGTTTCCTTTCGTCCTGCAACAGGCAGAGACCCAATATATTTTTCAACCATCGGCATTACAGTATCTTTCCCGATATTACCGACTATGAAAAATGTAAATTCGTCAGCAGCGTTGAAGCGGTCCGTATAGATTTTCTTAATATCATCGAGCGTTATTTTATTGATTGATTCTTTGTTAAGTAAAGGCGTTCTGGGATTATATCCGGTTGTAATCATCGAAATACTATCGCTCTTAATCTTATTCGGATCCTTTTCCATGTTGCCAAGCATTCCGGCAAATCTTCCAATGATGGCCTGATGAGCTACCTGATCAAAACGGGGGCGCGCAAAACGCAGGTATAAAAGCTGCATCATAGTTTCAAAATCCTTGGGTGTAGAAGATCCGTTTATCGATTCGGCAGTTTCGCTCAGACCGGGTGTTACAGTAGCTTTTTTCCCGGCAAGCATTTTTTGTAATGTAACGTTATCGTAATCGCCGGCACCGTACATCGGAACAATAACAGAAATCAAGTTTGCCGGAAGCACAAGATTATTATCTAATTTGGAAATACCTCCAAAGCTGAAGGCAGAAAGAATAATATTATCTTTCTCATAATTTGCCCTTCTGTAAATAACTTTAGAATTGTTTTCAAGAGTCCATTCAATTGCATCAAATTGAGGAAGAGGAACTGTTTTGATTATTTTAGATCCTTTTAGATCTTCTTTTATTAATGATGCTCCCAATGCTTTATCCTCATAAGGTGTCAATTGAGAGTTTTTAACGCTGGTTAATATGTCCAAAGCTTCTGGTTCTGTAAGGTGCTTAATATCGGCTCCTTCAAGACCCTGGATCACGATAGTCCTGTTTTCGTCAAGCATTACCTCTTTAAATTTTGCCGAGGTTTCTTCAGGAGTGATACCATCAATTACCTGTTTTATGAATTCATAGTCAAAATCTATCGATGTCAGGGGTTCACCTGTCAGGAAGTAACCCTGTATGTCTCCTTCATATGTATCATTATTTATTTTATCTTTTTGTTTATACCTGTTTTCAATATCAGATATCATTTTAGCCTTGGCTCTGTCGAGTTCGCCTTTTGTAAAACCAAATTTTCTTGCTCTTTCCGCTTCAGCGTAGATGGCTTCAAGAGCTTTAGCTTCTTCATTCTTACGTGCTGTGGCAGTTATTGAAAATGCATCATAACCTCGGGCATAGTATCCATCAAAGGTTACATAACCGCTGACAAAAGGAGGATTTTCTTTCTGTAAGAGTTCGTTTATTCTTGTATTGATCATTGAATTCATCAAAGAAATAATATGACTGTCGCGGATATATTTCAGATTTTTGTTTTCGGCTGGAACTGCCTTATGAATTACAACTATTGAAACTGATGTTTGAGGAGCTTCTTTATCCTGGGCAAGGACAAAGTTTGTCTCCTTATGGTAAGGTACTTCTTCGAAGTTCCTTGCAGCAGGATTGACCGGAGCAGGAATCGTTGAGAATAGCGTCTTTATTTTGTTCTCAACCGCATCGACATTTATGTCGCCAACGATTGCAATTGCCTGTAGGTCGGGCCTATACCATTTATGGTAATAATCTCTTAAGGTGTTGTACGAAAAGTTTTTTATTATATCGATATTTCCAATTATATCCCGTTCGGCATATTTTGATCCCTTTAAAATAACCGGGATAACTTCAAAAATCATTCTGCGGCTTGCATTCTTACTGGTTCTCCATTCCTCGCTGATGACTCCTCGTTCAAGATCAATCTCTTTATCGGAAAGAGTAAGATAATGAGACCAGTCGTGTAAAATGAGAAGACATGAATCTACAAGGCCGGGGGCATCAACGGGGACATCACTCAGGTTATAAACCGTTTCATCGAAACCGGTAAAGGCATTGATATTGGTGCCAAAGGCAACTCCGTGTTTTTCGAGACTGCTTATAATACCTTTGTCGGGGAAATGCTCGGTTCCATTAAATGCCATGTGTTCAAGAAAATGTGCCAGTCCGTTCTGGTCATCGTTTTCGAGAATAGCACCGACATTCTGAATGATATAAAAACTTGCTCTCTTTTCGGGTTCTTTGTTATTCCGGATAAAGTAAGTCAACCCGTTAGAGAGTTTCCCGGTTCTGATGCCGGGATCAACAGGAGCCGGTTTTGTTAAATCAACCTGAGCCGGAAGTTTAACAGAAACTAATAATAAAGTAACAAGGATTAGTAATGACCTGAGTGATTTCATGGTAAGGGATTAAGATTTATTAAATCAATAAGAACTTCAGCACTTTCATCAGTATTGCAGGTAGATGAGATGTAAAACTAATAAATAAAAAATTAAATGTCAAGCGCTTTTTAAAAAAGTCCGTGAAGCTCGGCGTTGATTTTATCAATAACTTCAGCAAGATGATCCCTGTTATTGGGAAAATTATAATGGTCAGCTTCAATTATTAGAACCTTGCCAAGATTGTAAGTCTCCATCCATGCTTCGTATCTCTCATTTAACCTCTTCAGGTAATCAATACGGATAGAACTTTCATATTCCCTGCCTCGTTTCTGGATCTGATTTACCAGTGTAGGAACTGAGGCCCTGAGATAAAGCAGAAGATCAGGAGGCTTCACAAGGGAACTCATCATTTTAAATAGTGAAGAATAGTTATCGAAGTCACGGGTCGACATAAGACCCATCGAATGAAGATTTGGGGCAAATATGTAAGCATCTTCATAGATGGTTCTGTCCTGAATAATAGTCTTATCGGATCTCCTTATTTCCAGTATCTGAGTGAAGCGGGAATTCAGAAAATAGATTTGCAGGTTAAATGACCATCGTTGCATATCTTCATAAAAGTCATTCAGATATGGATTGTCATCGACATCTTCATAGTGAGCAACCCATCCGTATTGTTTTGCAAGCAGCCCTGCCAGTGTTGTCTTGCCCGATCCGATATTTCCTGCTATAGCTATATGCATTTGTCCGAATATTACATTAAACTGTTATAAAATTAATAAAAATTGAGAAAGGTTTGACTCTTGTTAGTAAATAAGTGCCTAAAGTGCCTGAAGTGTCTAGAGTGCCTAAAGTTAGAAGTAAATGGTTTGTTTTTTAACTCTAGGCACTCCAAACTTTAGGCACTCCAAACTTTATCCATTTGTTATCCCGGCTATCCTATATAGATCTTCAATATATTCCCGTGAATTGGAAAGTCTTGGTACTTTGTTTTGTCCCCCTAATTTGCTTTTAGTTTTTAGCCATTTATTAAAAGTTCCCCTGGGAACTGACTTCACAACAGGTAACACAAGATTAAGATCTTTATATCGCTTAGCCTCATAATCGGAGTTCACCGATTTAAGAGCTTTATCAAGTGAATCAATAAAAATGCTCAGATCAGAGGGAGTTTTTTCAAATTCAATGATCCATTCATGGGAACCCTTTGATAAAGTATTCATATATACAGGACCAGCTGTGTATTCTGCAATAACTGCATCCGTTGCTTTACAGGCCGATTCCAGAGCTTTATCGGCATTGTCAATAATCACTTCTTCGCCAAAGACATTGATAAAATGTTTTGTACGTCCCGATATCCTGAAACGGTAAGGATTAAGACAGGTAAACACTATTGTATCTCCCATCATATATCGCCAGAGTCCGCCGTTAGTGGAGATAATAACTGCATAATTTACTCCTGTTTCAACTTCTGTCACTGTATAACTGGGAGGATCAATTGTACTAATTTTATCGAGCGGAATGAATTCATAAAAGATTCCATAATCGAGCATTAGAAGCATATCGCTTCTTAGCGGATCATCCTGTATTCCGAAGAAACCTTCAGAAGCATTATATGTTTCCATATAATTCATTTGATCACCAACTATAAGTTTTTTATATTGTTCACGATATGGTGTGAAACTTATTCCACCATGAAAGAAGACTTCAAGATTGGGCCATACATCGAGAAGGTTATTTTTCCCTGTTGAAGCCAGGATCTGTTTTATTAAGACAAGATACCACGAAGGAACACCAGAAATACTTGTTACATTCTCATTAACAGTAGATTTTGTTATCAGGTTAAGCTTCTCTTCAAAATCCTCAAGAAGAGCAATCTTCTGTTTTGGCGTTCTTATAATATCAACCCAGAATGGCGCATTTTCAATAAGAATCGCTGAGAGATCTCCATATAATGAATCATTACTGAATTGATTCATCCTGTGGCTTCCTCCGAGGGTAAGACTCTTCCCCGAGAATATCTTTGTACCGGGTCTTTGCTGGGTATAAATTACCAGAATATCCTTAGCTGCCCTGTAATGACACTCTTCAAGAGCTTCCCGGCTCATTGGAATAAATTTACTTTGTGTCGAGGTGGTGCCGGATGACTTTGCGAACCACTTTATTTCTCCGGGCCACAACAGATTCTGTTCTCCTTTCCGGAGCCTGTCAACATAAGGAATTATATCTTCATATGTCTGGACGGGAAACCTTGATTGATAGTCTTTAATGGATACGATTGAAGAGTAATTGAACTTTTTCCCCCACTCCGTTTTAGCGGCTTTTGCAAGGAGCCTGTAGAGAGTCTCCTGTTGAGTCTCAAACGGGTACTTTTTAAATATTTCTATCTGATTTATACGCTTTATATTCAGCCAGTTAACTATAGAAGGAATAATCGCCATTTTACTATCAGTTTGCCGTTTAAAGATAGATAAAAATCTCAGGTTGATGATTAAAAATTCAGTTGAAAACCTCTTTCAGTATTTCAAGCGAATTAATTTTTTTCAAGCCGGGTAGATGAAGCGAGTAGAATCTGACCAATGTTTCAAGAATGTCATTCCGCATTTTCCCGGTGAGTGAGATATTGCTTATAGAGTCATAAGATGCCACAAAAAAGTCAGCGAGCATATTTGTTACCTCTTCGTTAGCATAATTTCCATGAACAGGAGGTATCGGAACAAAAATACCATTCACCAAGTCAAAGTATGCGTTTTCTTTTTCTATCCTGGGACCCGGTTCGAATCCCAGAAAACTAATAAGTCCGGCAAGAAAAGCAATATGGAAATTTGCAAAACCTTTTTTACATTTTTCGAAATAGATAATTGACTCCTCGATATAGTCGAACAGCTCTTCGTGAGGGCTTTCTTCTTTCAGAACAGAGGTTAATACTTCTCCAAGAAAGATTGCAACGCAGCTTTTCTTAATATCAGAATAGATATCATATGGTGTAAGGAAACAGAAAACTCTTTCAGGTTCTGCATTTCCCTTGTTGTCTTATAATATAATTCAAGATCGAGAATAAACAGTGGTTTAAAAAGGATATTGTGTTTTCCTGTCTTTCGGTTTCTCATTCCTTTTATCAGGAATGATTGTCTTCCGAACTTTCTTGAATATACCTGGATGACTATACCCGAATCAGAATATTTTATCTGATGAAGTATTATCGCCCTGGTTTTTTCAAGCATGATACAAGGAGTTTTTCAATACAAAAATATTATATTTACTGATCAATCAACTCTGATATGTCAGTAACTAATAATGAAGAGCTTCTAAAGAGGATTGCCAGGCTGGCAAAACAGAACCAGGAACTTGAGGAACATATCAAGAAACTGGAGATGATGAATGAAAATCTGTTCAGGGATTATCAAAAGATTAAAGCTCTGTATGAAAAAGTTTCTCCTGAAAGGTTGAAGGTGGCCGGGAACGGGGAAAAGAAAGAGAGGTCGCTTAAATTCAATATGGCGACGGTTCTTTTCGCCGATATCCACAGCTTATCGAGACATACTGAAGGAATGAATTCATCAGTAATTATGGATGAACTGGACGAGATATTTTTTGAATTTGAAACAATCGTCGCAAAGTATAAAATTGAAAAAATTAAAACTATTGGTGACACGTATATGTGTGCAGGAGGAATCCCTGCCAAAAACATAACTAACCCGGTAGATGTAGTTATGGCCGCTGTTGAGATGAGGGATTTTCTTGAAAAATTTGAAATAAAGAGAAGAAGAGCTGACAACAGAATTTGGGAATTGAAAATTGGTATTCATTCAGGTCCGGTGTCTGCTGCAATTTCGGGAAGGAAGAAAATTAACTACGATATTAAAGGAGATACGGTAAATACTGCAAGCCGTGTTGAGGCTGTTTCAGATAATGGTATAATAGTTATTTCAGTTATGACTTATGAACTTGTAAAAGAGTTTTTTGGATGCGAGTATTTTGGTAAGCTACCGGTCAAATACAAAGATGATCTTCAAATGTATAGCGTGATCGGACTGAAACCTGAGTTTTCGTTCAATAGTGAAGGAGTTTTACCTAACGAATTATTCAGGATTAAATTCGGACTAATTCAGTTTACTGATATCCAGGAGATTATTTTAGACAAACTCGAAATGGATCTGCCCGGATACTTGTTTTATCATAATGTAAAACATACTGTTGACGTGGTTACTGAAGTGGAACTTATAGGTTGGGGAGAGGGTTGTTCTGACGAGGAGATATTGTTGTTAAAGACAGCCGGTTTATTTCACGATGTCGGACATACAATCGATTATGATAATCATGAGTATTACGGAACGCAAATAGCAAGGGAGATGCTTCCAAGATTCAATTATACTTCTGATCAGATTGAGCGGATATGCTCATTAATAATGTCAACCAAATTACCGCCAAGACCTACAAACCTTCTCGAAAATATAATTTGCGATTCTGATCTTGATTACCTGGGGAGGAGCGATTTCATCCCGGTTTCAAACACTCTTTATGAGGAACTTAAGGCTCAGAATAAAATGGGTTCCCTTAACGATTGGAATAAGATGCAGGTTAAATTCATTTCAGGACATCAGTATTTCACAAAGACAGCGAGAAGTCTCAGGGAAGTAAATAAACGGCTCCAGATAGAAAGAATACAGAGCCTGATAACTGAGTGATTATTATTTTATTACAAGCATCTTTGTAACATATGATTGTGAACCATCTTTGCTTGCACAGAATATAAGATAAACACCTGTGGCTACACGGTGTCCGTTATAGGTATTAAGATCCCAGGTTGCCTGCCCACCGTCAGATACCGTGGAATAAACAAGATTACCGCTAATATCTGTTATTCTGATCTCAGAATCTTTGATCAGTCCTGTAATGGTAACATTTCCTTTAAAATCTTCCCTTACGGGATTCGGAAATGAGTAGACCTTAGTAAATTTTTCTCCACCGGTAGTCGCATCACCTCTGAAAGACTGAACTCCTTTTGAAG
>Ga0302164_10000508_pt1 | contig 13105 bp, 12 predicted proteins | sample I_Fen_E3_1_FD_193500 | JGI IMG/M metagenome (GOLD analysis project Ga0302164, IMG submission 193500) | Peat permafrost microbial communities from Stordalen Mire near Abisko, Sweden - I_Fen_E3_1 | ecosystem: Environmental > Terrestrial > Soil > Wetlands > Permafrost | place: Sweden: Abisko...
TTTCTAAACTCTTTAAACGCACGTTGTCTCATTTTAGTAAGACGGCAAATATAACGGAATGAATGAAAAGAAAAATTTGATTGTTTACACAGATTATGCAGAGTTATGCACAGTTTTTTAACAAGCGCAATTATCACTATTTATTAAGTACAATTACAGGGTTATTGCAAAGTATTTATACGCATTATCAATATAAAATTATATCGTTTGTACCAAAAAAGCCTCCCTTTCTCTACGCAAAGAAAAGAAGGCTTTATCCTGAAACCGTATAAGAATATTATTGCTTGATCAACTGTCCCCTTATTTCTCCACCCGGAAAAGCAGTAGTATGAAGGTTTACATAATACGACCCTGCAGTAAGATCAGCTTCCTGCGTAGCATCTAAAGCACCACTGGTGTAGGTAAAGGGTGATGCAAGAGGGAGCGTAAATGGAAATATCACTCCACCGCTAACACCCACAGCACCTTTGTGTATATGTCCGTTGCTGGGAGTAAGGCCAGCAAAGTTTACAGTAACAGTAAAAATTTTTGTACTGGTGTTAAACACTAATGTGGCCGTGCCTGTTGCAGCAGAAGCATTAGCAGGAACTTCACTTGCACCGTTTATGGTAGCCTTGTAAGTGACGTTGGGGTCTGGTGCAGGCGTGGAATCACTACTTTTTTTGCAAGAGAACATGCCGGTTGAAAGTAAAACAACAGCAGAAGCGATAAGGACTTTTTTCATAATTAAATTTTTGAGTTTTTTAAATTATTACAGCAGGTTTTAGTGCCGAAAGAGTTGTATATCTAACCAATCGCAGATTAATCCAATTAAGTTGCCTGTTAAAAATCTGGTAAAGGAAATAGTTGTTTTTGTTGTTACGAATCAATTCGTATTTTTGATACATAACATTACTATCATGAAAAAAATTATTACCCTTTTCTTTTTGTCAGGCACTGTTGTATTGCATGCACAAATAAAAGTTGTAGATCACGCCACCGTCACTACAAAAACCACTATCGTTTCTCCGGAAGGAGCCGAAGATAATGTTCCTCCACCACCACCGGGAGCAGACGGTGAGCAACATGTTACCTTTCGCTTTGGCGGCGATGGCGAAACCAAATCAGTTACTACGTTAAAAGGCGACATGGTTAAAACCTATACCGAAACCGACATGAGCCGAACCACTGTATTAAGAGACAATGGTAAAAAAGTTACCACCACCCTAATGGAAATGATGGGCAACAAAACAGGCTTTTACGCAACCGATGAAGAGCAGTTGCAAATAAGCAAACGAATGGATAGTATGATGCAAAGCAGAACCCAGGCTGGTGGCAATAACTTTAATGCTAACCAGGCCGCCGGTTCAACCATTACTTATATAGAGGAAACAAAAAAAATTGCCGGCTTAACCTGTAAAAAAGCATTGGTAATTACTTCAAGAAAAAATGGCACTAAAGACACCAGCACCGTTTGGTATTGCCCCGATTTTAAATTACAGGGGGTAGTTTCCACAGGCGGGCTATCGGGCTTTGGTAATTTTGGACGCACCACTACCGTGGGTGGATTGAGCGAACTGGCCGGTTTTCCCATGCAATACGAAATGAAAATGAACCGCGGCAGAAAGATGATGGTGGAAGTAACTAAAATTAATATTGATAAAGAAGTAGCCGATAAGGAATTTGAAATACCTAAAGATTTTGTGGTAAAGCCAATGAAGGATATGCAAAACGGCAATGGCAACTTTCAAATAAGAATGGATGGAGTAAGGCAGTAGTGTACATCGAAATTTCATTTCGATAGACTAACCCTATCGAAATGGAATTTCGATAAACTGATTCAACCGATCGAAATACAATTTCGATGTACTACAGGCAAATAAAAATTGTAGCAAATAAAAGCCGCCCCCAAAGTATTGCGGGGGCGGCTTTTTAGTATTATTGAAAACAATCGAAATACAATTTCAATGTACGACGTCCTTACATCTTGTCTACATCAGCCTTTTTCTTATCATACTCTGCAGATTTTTTAGGATCTGCCTTGGCAGCATAAAACTGGCTTAACATATCCAGTACATCTTTATAGTTGGCTTTTTGTATAGGCCTTAATGTTGGCAACGCTGCAAAGAATGTTACAGCCCCTTCTGCATAGGGGATACATTCATCTATTTTACTGATGAACTTTGCCTTAAGGTCGTTGCGCTTTTTAATATCATCAGGTTTTGCACCTTTTATTTTTTTAGATGAATCCTGCCAATCATATGCATAATTATATAGGTGGCGTGTCATCAGCATTTTTGAATCAATGCCTTTATCGAGGGGAATGGCTTTTTTTAAAGTTTCGGTAAGCTTCTCCTGCAAAAAGATGGCATTGGCCGGCCGTACATCTGCAGTATACAATTGGTTGTATATTTCCACTCCAAGATTATAAGCATATGCATATTTTTCAGGGTATCTTTTCATCAGTTCTTCGTACTTGGCAATCAACGCTGCTTTATCACCCGATTTTGTAACCCTGTCCACTTCCACATCGGTCCAGTAATCATCTTTAGGATATAACGCCCTGCCTTTTTCAAGAATGGCGGCCAGGTTAGCCTCATCATTTTTCTTCATGTAGTACTCTGTTAAAAACTGGTACACACTCAGGTATTGATCTGAAGACAGGTTAGCATCAGTAAGTTTTCTGTAATAGAGCACTGCCGATGCTTCGTCTTTTGACTGGTTGGCGGTGATAGCTGCATTTAATATCAGAGATGTATCCAATGCAGGAAATTTAAACCCATTGTATTCATAGCCTTTGCTTCTTACAAAATCTTCAATAGACAGGGCGTTCTTAAATCCTTCAAATGAAGCAGTAAAATTCTTCTTATTAAATTCCCTTGCCCCAATATCAAAATAACCATTGTACAAATCGAAGAAAGTAGCATATTTATCAATTACCAGGCTGGGTTGTTTAGGATCCATTTCCTGGTATTTCTGCAATGCGGCAAATGCGTCAGCTTTTAATTTCATAGCATCGGCCGTTGCCACGCCACTGTCTTTAGACAAGGCATTAGTAATAGTGCCTTTGTAATACCAGGCTTCCGCCTTACCAGCATTTTTAGGGTCACTTAAAAATTTATCCAGGGCATCTTTGGCTTTTTTGTTTTGCCCCAAAAGCCTGAGTTTGTTTATATCATCCAAACTTTGGCCAAAACTGGCAAAGCCTGCAACAAGCAACATCATAAAAAAACAATATTTCTTCATTCTATTTAATTTTTAGGTGATAAAGATATTAGTTAATTGCTTATCAAGATGAATTTTAGCTCATTTTTTCACAATCTTTAAGATGAATTTCGTCATCCTTTTTGTTTGTGATACACCGCATTTTTCGCCCATTAAGAGCAAAATATCAGGGTGAGTTGCACAAGGGTTTCCAAATTGAAATAAGTTTGGTTAATTTGCACAGCTATTCGCTATAATCTTGATTACTCAAAACACCATACAACAAATACTGAGCCGCATTGATATTGTGGAAATAGTAGGTTCTTTTGTAAAACTGAAAAAGAGAGGCACCAATTACATTGGCCTCTGTCCTTTTCATAACGAAAAATCTCCTTCGTTCACCGTATCTGCATCTAAAGAAATATACAAATGCTTTGGTTGTGGCCGTAGTGGTAACTCCATCAGCTTTTTAATGGAAGCTGAAAAATACAGCTACACCGAAGCGTTAAGGTGGCTGGCAGCAAAATACAATGTTGAAGTAGAGGAAACAGAAACCAGTCCCGAATACAAAGTGCAACAGCAGGTTGCCGAAAGTTTGTATATCATTAACAATTTTGCACAAAAGTTTTTTAGTAATGCGCTTCTCAATACAGAAGAGGGCCAGGATATTGCATTAAGCTATTTAAAACAACGCGGTTTCAGGGAAGACATTATTAAGAAATTTCAAATTGGTTTTAATCCCGAAACAAGGGATAGTTTTACCAAAGAAGCGCTGGCCAATCAATATAACCTGGAGTATTTACAAAAAAGTGGCCTGGTTAATGTAAGGGATGGCAATGCTTATGATAATTACCGAGGAAGAATAATCTTTCCGATACATAATCAAAGCGGAAAAGTATTGGGCTTTGGTGCCAGGATCATTAAGAACAATGATAAAGCACCAAAATATATTAACACGCCCGAGAATGAAATTTATGTAAAAAGTAAATTGCTGTATGGTTCTTATTTTGCAAGATTGGCCATTGATAAAGCAGATGAATGCTTACTGGTAGAAGGTTATACCGATGTGGTAAGCCTGCACCAGGCAGGGATAGAAAATGTTGTGGCCAGTGGTGGTACCTCATTAACGCCTGATCAATTAAGATTAATAAAAAAATACACCAACAACCTTACTATAATTTATGATGGCGATAATGCAGGTATCAAGGCTGCGTTGCGTGGATTAGATCTTGCACTGGAAGAAAGCCTGAATGTAAAATTAGTACTCATCCCCGATAAGGAAGACCCTGACAGTTATGTAAACAAAGTAGGTGCTGCTGCATTTACCGAATTTATTGCCTCCAATAAAAGAGATGTTATCTTATTTCAGTTAGACATTGCATTAAAAGATGCCGGCAGCGACAGTAATAAAAAATCCATCATTGTAAACCAGATTGCCGAAACCATTGCAAAAATTAATAAGGCAGAAGATTTTACCAAGCAACAGGATTACATCAAAAAATGTTCAGAGATATTAAAGATCGAAGAAAGTGGTTTGCATGCGCTGGTTAATAAATTCATCAGGGAAAAAGTTACCAAAGCCGAAAATCAACAACTGCGTGATGAACAGTTTGCAGCAAATGAAGCCGCCAATGCAACTGACACCGCTGATGCGGATGTTGTGAACCTGTTCAATAAAGATGAGATGAATGAAAGGGCAATGGTAAGAAGCCTTTTAGAATTTGGTTTAAAAGATTGGACAGCGGAAGAAAAAGTAGCCGATCATATTTTTAAGGAAATTGAATTGAACCAGCTGGAAGAATTAATTGACAATAAAGAACTGGTGAAAGTAGTACAAACGTACAGGCATTGGTATAAAGAAGGATTAGACCCCACCCCTAAAAATTTCTTATACCACGATAATTTACAAATGAGTTCTTTAGTTGTAAGCATCATGGATTTTAATTATGAAATAAGCCCCAAGTGGAAAGAACATTTTGAAGGGCATTTGCCCACAAGGGAAGATTTATTTAAAGAAGAAGTATTCTCTACCCTTAACTATTTAAAATTAAAAAAAATAAAAAGGCTGATAGATGAGAACCAGCGTGACCTGGAAAAATCATCCGTTGCAGAAGAGCAGATGATATTTGTACAAACGCACCAGCACCTTAAACAAATGGAAATTGAATTGACGAAACAATTGGGCACCGTAATTTTCAGGTAACCTATTTCGCATTAAAGGTTTTCTTCTGCGCTGCCAGTTTTTCCATGGTCGTTTCCAAACGCCTGGCTTTTGTTTCTTCTTTTTTTGCGCTCACGATCCACTCTACATATTCCCGTTTATGGCTAAACGCCAGTTCATCAAAGAATGCGGCGGCGGTTTTGTTTTTATCCAATAGCTTTTGTAATTCTTTGGGTACTTCAATTGTTCTGTTGGCATAGTCAACACCCGGTGCCGGATTGGCAGAAGAAAATGAAGGTGCTTTTTTAGGTGCCTCTTCAGGTTTTTTAAATCTTGCGGCACTCCACAAATTGTCTACAGCAATTAAACGTACAATTTCAAACCCATGCTCTGCAATAAAATCCCAGCTGGCATCCCTGCACAGATCGCTGGCAATTTTTGAGGATACTTTAGGATAGGCCACCCAAAATTTAGCTTCGGTATGCAAAGCGGGAATCACATCCTTTAATATTTCTTTCAGTTGCTTTTGGCTGAAAGCAAATATCAGGGCAAAATCAATTTTTTTGCTCTTTAGTAAAGGGGTTACATTTTTTGAGAAGGAAAATTTGATGAATTGCTTTTCGATTGAAAGCGGCAACCCCTGCAACAGCAGGTTTTTTTCATCACTCAATTGTAATTTTTCCAGCAGCGACTGAGACGACATAGGCAAAACAACTGTTAGGTTTAAAAAGTATTACATAGCACTAAGTACTGTAAGTAACAATAATTGATGTCTAATTTGTAAAGGTCTTTTTTCCGGAGGGTTTAAGGCTCAACAACACGTACAGTTGTTTCACCCGTCAAATTTAAACAATATGTTTGGTACATAAAAGCTTTACACAAAAAAACTCCGCAAAATGCGGAGTTCTTTCAATTAAATGGGGTACTTGCCATTAATTATTTAGAGGGACCAACCGGCTTATAATAGGTTAATGCCTCATCCATATAACCCTGCAATTTTGTTATCCTGTTTTCGTCTGCCGGGTGAGTAGATAAGAATTCGGGAGGCTTTTGATCACCGCCCGCTTTTGCCATACGCTGCCAGAAAGGAATGGCCTCTCTTGGATTATACCCCGCCATGGCAGCAAAAAACAACCCGTAATGATCGGCTTCATACTCCTGGCTTCTGCTGTTAGGAAGCAACACTGCAACCTGCGCACCGGGGGCAAAAACATTATTGAATAAAGAATTGTATTTGGTATTGCCAGAGGTTAATACATCACCAGCCACAGCAAGGCCTTGCGCCAATGCACCCTGGCTCATCCGTTCATTACCATGATGCGCCACGGCATGGGTAATTTCGTGGCCTAATACTATTGCCAGTGCCGCTTCATTTTGTGTAATAGGTAACAACCCGGTATAAACAACTACTTTACCACCGGGCATACACCATGCATTCACTTCTTTATTGTTCACCAAATTAAATTCCCATTTATAAGCGGCCAGTTCTTTTACCACATTAGGCTTTCCCTTTTGTGTATAATATTCTGTTATTGCCTTGGCTATCCTGCTGCCAACACGCCTTACCATTTCTGCGTCTTTATTGGTGGTTTCGCTTATTGCGGGGTTTTGCGTAAGAAAAGTTTTGTACTCTGTAAGCGCCATCGACTGTAATGATGACTCTGAAAAAAGTGTCAATTGCTTACGGTCTGTTACAGCATTCCTTGGGCAAGACGTTAATAAAACAACAGTTGATAGAAGCAACAATAATCTTTTCATGTAAGAGATTTTAGAAATAGTAAACAATTGGCGTACCAATTTTAGCAACCACAAATTACAAAATGTAATTTTTAGTTAAGTTGCGACTTTAATTTTTTAGAAGATAAGGTTTGAAGGAAAATATTAATCGTTTCGGCGGCGTGATTTTCTTTTATCCCGGTGTTTAAGAATAGGCACCCTGCTTTCCACACCACGTAATATACGGCCAATATTTTTTTGGTGCGTCAATATAACTAAGCCGGCCACCAGCAAAGCAAATATCCGGTACAGTACTTCATGCTCATTCCATATCCATAAAACGCTGATGGGTAAAAATAATGCTGCCAGTATTGAACTTAAGGAAACATAACGTGTTAAGTAAAGCACTACTAAAAAAACTCCCACACAACTAATTGCCACCACGGGTTGTACCGCCAGTATCATTCCAAATAACGTAGCCACCCCTTTTCCACCCTTAAAATTGGCCCAGATAGGGAAGATATGGCCTACTACTGCAGACAGTCCAAGGCCGATCATAAAATTAGTGCGTTGTAATTCGGCATCGCTACTATAGTAATAAGGAAGAAAATTATACAGTGCAACAGCTATAGCACCTTTTAAAATATCAAGGATCATTACAATGGTACCATATTTTGAGCCCAGTACCCTGAAGGTATTGGTGGCACCCATGTTACCACTTCCGTAATCACGGATATCGACCCCAAAAAACTTTCTGCTGATGATCAATGCCGAAGGTATAGAACCAATTAAATACGCCAGAATTATAAGAATTAATTCCTTCATGCTGTGCTTTGAGTTGAGTTGAACAAAACAAAAATAGTGAATTATTGGTTTACATAACCTTAATTTAATAAGAATCTGTAAACAGATATCGAAAAAACCATATACAAATGCTTATTTTACAGTCGCTCAGCCTTAATGCATATCCAGTCTTTTTGTTGACTGATTGTGTTAAAAATCAATCCGTTATCTGCTAGGGCGGCTTTAATTGCGGCCTCATCAGCAGTTAAGCAACCACTAAGTAACACCTGTGTGCCAGCTTTACAAACGTCAGAAATAGCCTTCATATTTTGTAGAATCACATTAAGATTGATATTGGCCAGGATAATATCATACTGCTGGCCGGTACTTATTGTCTCTGCTTTTTCTAAAATAATGTTTGTTGCGCTATTATTAGCGATGTTTTCCTTGGCATTATCAATGCTCCAGTCATCATTATCAATAGCCACTATAGCAGTGGCACCCATTTTTTCTGCTAAAATGGCCAGTACCCCGGTACCAGTGCCAAAGTCCAAAACCGTTTTTCCTGTAAAATTCAGGCCGCTCATCTGCTCCATCATTAAATAAGTGGTGGCATGATGTCCGGTACCAAAACTCATTTTTGGAGTAATGATCACTTCATACTGCACGTCTTTTACAGGCTCATGAAAACCTGCCCGAATAGCCGCAAAATTGTTGATGATCACCGGCTCAAAGCTACTCTCCCATGCAGCATTCCAGTTTTGTTGTTCAATATAGGACAGGGTGTAAGCGAGCTTGTTATTGCCGGTGATAACCTTTAGTGCCACTTCATCAAATTTAGCTTCGCTGATAAAAGCCTTCAGCTCATTTTCATTTTCTTCAAAGCCTTCAAAGCCAATTTCGGCCAGTAGGGCAATTAATATTTCATTTTGCTCAGCTGTTGGATGGGCAAATTGTGCCTGTACATACTTCATACAACTAAGGTATTTATTTTGCAGCAAAGGTTGGTGACCTTATTATTCCATACACTACCGGTATTGATTATCTACGACACAAATCGTATATTTAAATTCTTATTGTTTACAAATTAAAATAACTCCCTGTTCCAACCTTTTCAACATTCCTGTCTCTTATAAAAGTAATCAACTATTGTCAGCGCCTACTAATATACCAACTGCAGTTATACAGCGGGCCGCTCATGGAGATGCAGGTGCCCAAACCTGGCTTTACCACCAATACAGTAAAGCAATGTTCAACATCTGTGTTAGAATGACCGGCAACATTACGCATGCAGAAGATGTGCTGCAGGATGCTTTTATAATTGCCTTTAAAAACCTGGACAGTTTAAGACAGGCAGCAGCATTTGGTGGCTGGTTAAAGCAGATAGTAGTGAACACCTGCATCAACCACTGTAAAAAAACAATCCGCTGGGCCGATTGGGATGAGACAACACATGAAGCAGTTGCCGATGAACCAACAGAATGGTGGACAACAATCAGCCTTACCATGGTGCACAACGAAATTAAAAACCTGCCCAATGGTTGCCGCCAGGTATTTGTGCTGTATGCAATGGAAGATAACAGCCACAGAGAAATAGCGGCACAACTGGGTATTACCGAAAGTACCAGTAAAAGCCAGTACCACCGGGCAAAAAAATTATTAAGAGAAAGAATAAGTACACAAATTGTTACGAATGGATGATCTGAAAAAATATTTACAACAGCACAAAGATGAAATGGATGCAGATGTTCCACCGAATGATCTGTTGCACCGTATTCAATTGCAAACTGTGCCGGAGAAAAAAAATAAATTATATCCAGTATTGGTTCGCATTGCTGCTGCAGCTTGTATACTTGCTGTAGTTGGTTTGGGAATAAAATGGTTGCTCGAAAAAAAAGGTGCTAAAGTTGATATAGTCAAGAGCCCCATCTCCACCCCTGCACAAAATGCACCGGCAATTTTACCTAGCAACATAAGTCCGGATACTTTAAAAAAAGTAATTATTGCCAATGCAAATCAAAAAACTTCAGTTATAAATACAGCAAAAAATATTGTACCCAAAAAATTAAATGAACCTTACCTGTTGATGCAATCTTTTGAATACAATTATTCGCAATTAGTAAAACTGCAATTAAAAAATATCAGGAGTACACCGGTATACGGCGAAACTTCTGACTACTTTAATGATTTTAAACAAACGTTGCACCAAATAGATAACGATGAAGCAACTATAAAATACAATATCAAAACCAACGGCCTTAACGATGTTTTGCTGGAACAACTGATCAATGTATACCAGCAAAAGATCAATTTGTTAAAAAACCTTCAGCAGGAGATGAACAAAATAAATAACAAGGTAAAAGAAAACGGTTCACCTGCTGACTCACTTAAAAGCCATTTCATTAACATTTAAAGTATTGCCATGAAAAATTCAATTATAAGGTTATTATCTTTTATGCTGCTTACGGTATTTCATTTTACTGCAGCCGCACAAAATGCAGATAGTATTTATAAGAATAAAAAACTGATGGACAGCCTGTACAAAAAGATGCTGAAAGATCATTATGTTCCGGATACTATTGTCTATAAAAATGCACAGTCTTATAAAAGAAAAGGAAAAGGCGATTCACTGTACCGCAGCAAAGATTCTTTATTTTTTGCCCGGCGAAAAGTATTCGACAGCACTCATAAAAGAGCAATTGCCATAAGAAAAAATTATGACGGGTATAAAGACTCTGCTTACAAAAAGCAACTTTATGAAGTTTACCGTTACGATACTCTAAAGAGAAAGACCATAATGAACAGGTCGTCAAATGATTCCATTTATGCAAAAAGAGTCATATTGTATAGATTATCGGATTCTTTAAAAAGGATGGGCAATCTGGGCCGCTTAAAATATGATTCGATGAAAAGGTTGTATACCGTAGATGTAAGTTATGATTCAATGCACAGGTTTAAAGTAGCCCGTGGAATAAAGCTGGATTCGCTGAGAAAAGTTATATACCTGCAAAATATTAAAACAGATTCTTTAAGGATAAAAAAATACCTCCAGTTTAAAAAAATGCAATTACAAAAATTGCAGGCCGATACTGTTGTATTAAAAAATGGTTACCGTTCAAGGGAATTAGCAATGGAAATATCCTGCAATCCGGGAGATACGGTTTACATCAACAACAATTATAAAAAAGTGATCATTAGAGTTGTACCTCATCAAAGATTACGGCTATCTACCACTATAAATTACAGGGAGCCTTTGAGTTTAGCAGATGGGGAAATACTGAAAAAGATGGGTATAGCGCTATCCCGAACCTATCAAAGTGTAATCGCCACTGTTAATGGCGCAAAGCCACCGGGCTACAGGGATAACAACGACAGAACCGGTTTGGCTGATGATCTAACCTGCCAAGAACTGAATGCCGAAAGCAATGTTAAACGTTCTTTGCTTATCGAACTGCCAGACAATGTGATCATCTTTTTAAATACCAAATATGCCGATGCCAATATTGAAAATTATGTGCAGTATATTAATGCGGAGATCCTAAATGGTTCATTAAAAATGAGCAGCTCCGCCGAAGCTGTTATTAAAAGTAAGTACAGCACCATAAAAGTTGATGATATAAAAAAAGTGGACCTCAATATTTTCAATTCCCGGTTTACGGGAGGCAGCATTATTGCAATGGCCATTGTTTCCAAATCTTCTACCATGCAATTGGATAAGTGTACCACTATGAAAGTGGCCAGCGTAAGTGATGAATACAATGTGGAAAAAGCGGGCAGTATTTCGGGTAACAAAGATTTTGGCAAATTCTATATTGAAAGCCTAAAAGATCAACTGGTGTTAAGCGGAGCCAATGCCGATGTAAAAATAAACAGTGTGAGTTTGGAAACACCGCTGATAAAAATAGACAGTAAATATGCCGACCTTAAAGTTCCGGTATACGACCTGAAGAATTACAGTATTTGTTACGAAGGTAGTTACAAAGACGTGAATAAAATGTCGCCCACTACCCTATCTGCAAACAAAACAGCAGGTGTATTTACTGGTGCATCCGCTAAACAGGATTCTGTTGCAGCCACCAGTAAAACTACCGGGATCAACAAAACAAAATTTGAAGCCAAAGCGGGTGACATTAGTGGCAAATACACCAAAGTGGATATAGTCTGCCCTTTTTGCAACGTGGTTTTTAATTAAAGTACAGGAATTAAAGTATAGCCATTTTTATTTTTTTTGCATGAAAAACATTTTGATGACCCTTGCAGGCAGCTTCTGCCTGTACCTGACCGGTTTTGCACAAGGAACGCTTAAAGGTAAACTTGTCGATTCTACAGCAAAAACACCTTTGGGCCTGGCCACTGTTACTATTTTTAACGCGGCCGACACTGCTATTATCACTTATCGCCTGAGTAATCCAGAGGGAGAGTTTAAAATTCCGGGAATACCTTTTGACGTAAACTGCCGGGTGGTGGTTTCGTATAATGGTTATAGTGGGTACAGAAAGGAATTTACTTTCAAAGCTGCTGAACCCCTGATTGACCTGGGAACAATTAAAATGACCGCGACTTCTAAAACAATGGACGAAGTAGTGATCTATGCAGAGCGGCCGCCGGTGGTGATGAAAAAAGATACCGTGGAGTTCAATGCATCTGCCTTTAAAACTTTACCCAATGCATTGGTGGAAGACCTGTTGAAAAAATTACCCGGCGTGCAGGTGGATAAGGACGGTAACATTATGGTAAATGGTAAACCAGTGAACAGGATTTTGGTGGATGGCAAAACATTTTTTGGCGACGACCCTAAAATGGCCACCAGGAATTTGCCCGCCAATGTAATTGACAAAGTACAGGTAACCGATGATAAGGAAGAAATGCTGCGTAATGGTGATGACAACCTGAACAATGTGGGCAAAGTGGTCAACATTACGTTGAAGAAAGGGGTTAAAAAGGGTTGGTTTGGAAAACTCTATGCAGGAGGTGGTACACAAAATACTTATGAAGCCGGGGGTATTGCCAATATTTACCGGGATACTTTTCAAATAAGTGTACTCGGATATGTAAATAATTTAAATAAACCAGGTTTTGGCTATGGTGAATTAATGCAGGCTGGTGGACTGCAAAGGAATAAAGACAACAGCAATGGCAGCAGCACCAGCATTTGGCGCAGTTCTAACGGTAGCGGCATATCTATCAATGGTATAAATTTTGGCGGACAGCAAAACTATGGCGGCGTTGCCACCAGCAAAGGTTTTGGGGTAAATCTTAATC
>Ga0302164_10000509_pt1 | contig 13042 bp, 9 predicted proteins | sample I_Fen_E3_1_FD_193500 | JGI IMG/M metagenome (GOLD analysis project Ga0302164, IMG submission 193500) | Peat permafrost microbial communities from Stordalen Mire near Abisko, Sweden - I_Fen_E3_1 | ecosystem: Environmental > Terrestrial > Soil > Wetlands > Permafrost | place: Sweden: Abisko...
CTGCAATATACAAAAAAAAGGAAAGACACCGGGCGGTGCCTTTCCTCTGATTAACCTAAACCTGATCGTTGAATACGCCGAATGGCGATTGTAGAGAAATTTTAATTATCGTTAAATTATTCTTTTAATGTCTGTCTTTATTGTCTTATAACAAATGAGCCTGTTAATTTGTTCTTTACTTTTCCTGATTCCTTTTACTCTATAGACGTTTGGTAACAAAAATTGTTGCATGGATTTTTGTTAATGTTTTGTTAATCATATGTTAAAATCACGTATTAGTCAGATATATAAATATTTAGAGAAATTAGAAAGTTCTTGTCCTGTTATTTATTTAATCTTATTTCAATCTGAAAATTAATGAATCGACGGTATAGGCTGCAAATATGCCAACACCACCCTTTATATTAGAATAAGTAAATGATGCTTCAGTGAAAGGATTGTCTCCCATCGACCAATATATAAGTGAATGATGAAAATCGTAATACGGTTTATCTGTATTTAACAGATATACACGCAATATAATAGAGTCAACCTTTGAGTAAGGATGTGGATCAATAATTAGATCAACAGGGGGCAGCTCAATTGACCTGAGTAGTATCTTCTTACCATCCATTCCAAGATCACTAAATACCTTGTCACCTATACCGGGTTGATAAACATTTGTAACCGGCACTTCTCCTTGTAACTGTTTCTTAATTGAATTCTGGGAGTACTTAACCAGGCTGCTATATTGCTGATATATATACAGGAGCCGGTAGTAATTTGATTCTCCGGGGATATCCGTAATAGAGAAATTAGCGTAAGTTATTGATTGCTTAAAACCGAACTCACTCATGAAAACAATGCTGCTGGTATCTACTTCAAGCTTAAAATCCTTTTTAATAGGGACAGTGCAGTTTGCTTCTGCTGTCAAACCTTTATTACTTTCGACTTTTAGATGATATGTCTTACCTTCTTGTACCGGAATATTCTTTAAATAGTATTTATACGCATCGAAGTGATAAGGTTCCTTTCGTACAGTATCAAGCATTATCTCATTTGTGCCATCAGAAAGATAGAGATTAAGATTGCCTAATGATGGAGCCGCTCCGGTAAGCTCACCAAATCTGTTTTGTGTGGATGAGATGTATATGAAGTTGGAATCCTGATCAGGAGAAATGTAAGCCTCAACAACAATTTTTTGTTTAAATTCAGGAAAGTTTACATAGCCTGCATCTTTTCTGCATGATGCGGTAAATATAATCATTAAGAAGAAACAGCATCGGATATTACTGGTAAGTCTCATGTTTTCAGAATTTTAAAGAATAACTGAATGATGGTATAATCGGGAAAAGTGTTACCTGTTTCAGGATACCATATGATTTACCATTTTTATCTTGATACCCTGAGTAATAAAAGAAGGGATTCATCCTGTTATAGACATTGTACACTGATATTTCCCAGGTTCGTTCGCCGTATTTTTTTTGTTTGTGAAATTGAATTCCCAGATCAAGCCGGTGATATGCCGCCATTCTGAAATTATTTTTCTGATCAAAATCCATTACAGGATAACTTCCCATCATATTATTGAAACCGAAATACTCTCCAAACCTGGGCGAATTAGCATTAATGAAATACTCTGAATTTGAAAGTGTTATGGCATTACCTGTCCCATATACCCATGTTCCTGAAAGAGAAATATGATCAGATAATTTATAAATCGCTACAATGGATATGTCATGCCTGCGGTCATATCGAGCATAAAACTTTCTTCCGAAATTCAGAGAGTCGAATTGCATTTGTGTCCACGATAATGTATATCCTATCCATCCTGTCAGTCTCCCTGTATTCTTCCGAAGCAGGAATTCCAGACCATACGACCATGACCGGCCGACAGTAATAGTTTCCTCCCAGTTTTTTAACAACCCGGTTGCCGGATCATCCATCACAAGAAAGGAGGTTCCTTCCTTATATCCGATTACATGGCTCATATCTTTATAATAACCTTCAATCGAAAATGTAAGATCATTGTTTCTAAGATCTTTGACTATTCCAATTGCCAATTGCTGAGATCGTTGTGGCCTGACCTTGTCAGTTGTCGGAACCCAGAGATCCGTCGGTAGACTGATTCCTGTATTTGACAGCATATGAACATATTGATTCATAGATGCATATGAAGCTTTTAATGCCATATTATTCTTTAGTTTCAAGGCAACAGACAGTCGCGGCTCAAGATAGTGATACTTGTTTTTGGCGGCAATAAAATGACTGAAGCGCAGACCTCCGTTTATCTTTAATTGCTGAATAGGCTGCCATGTATCTTCTGCGTATATGCCTGATTCAATACCATTTATGAAACTAATATCACTGATGTTGGTGTTGTTTCGATTATCTTTTTCAACATAAGCATGAGGATTGAATCTGTGATAGATGCCCATCACGCCTGCTTTGATCGAGTGTTTAGGATTTGGTAACCAATCGAAATCATATTTAAGTGTGAGGTCTCTTATTCCGGAATAGTATTCGGCATAATATTCTGAGCTGTCCTTTTTAATTTTTTCACTCGCAGAGATACCAAAAGAATAGTTACTGAAAACAGCAGAAGCATTTGAAAATAATTTATTGCTGAATAAATGATTCCAGCGAAGTGTACCTGTATAATTTCCCCAATGGAATCCAACATTCTCTTTATTCCCATCAGAGTTATTTTGAAGGGAATATTTGTCTTTTCCGAAATATCCGCTAAGATAAAGTCTGTTATTCCGACCAAAATCATAATTTATTTTGGCATTAAAATCATAAAAATTATAGCCGGCTTTTTGATTCTTCATAAACGGAGACGCGAGGAGATCAGCGTATGTACGCCGGCCAGAAAGTATAATGGAAGATTTACCTTTAATTATTGGTCCTTCAACTGTCAGACGTGAAGAAATTAATCCAATTCCGCCTTCTCCATGCCACTCTTCCTTATTGCCTTCTTTCATGTTCATATCCAATACCGAAGACAACCGGCCGCCATAGCGGGCTGGAAAGCCTCCTTTTGTAAGTTCAACGCTTTTTAATGCATCTCCATTGAATATTGAGAAGAATCCGAAAAGGTGACTGGCGTTGTATACTATGGCATCGTCAAGAATAATCAGATTTTGATCAGGTCCCCCGCCGCGAACATAAAGTCCACTGCTCCCTTCAGTCCCTTTTTGAACCCCTGGCATTAGCTGGAGGACTTTCAGGACATCTTTTTCACCCATAAGAGACGGGACATTTTTTATCTGAGCCGGTTGAAGGTTTATTGTACTCATTTTTACAGATTCACTCTGCTTTTCCTGCCGGTCAGCAGTAATTGTTACCTCATCAAGAACAAGATTTGCTTTTAACTCAATATTCAGGTCAACATTTTTATGCAGAGATAATCTGACAATTTCAGGTGTAAATCCGATATAGGATACGATGAACTCTACTGAGTCGGCAACAGGTAAGGTAAGAGAATAGAAACCATAGGTATTTGTTACAGTGCCAGTCATATGGTCAGCAAGGTATATGTTCACTCCAATCAGCGATTCTCCACTAACAGCTTCTCTGACATATCCACTTATAGTAAAATGTTCCCTGGATTGCCCGTATAAAGGCATCAGAATCAGCAAAAATGCTGCAATAAGATTAATCCGTTTCATGTTAGCAGGGTTAGACTGTAACAAATCTAAAACGAAACTTCCGGAACTGTAGTATGATTCCTGTTAAATTAAACTTAAATGTTCTGATACGCAATCGTCTAATTATCAATACTCAAACCGTTGGACATAATTTATTGAAAATGCCGTAGCCACAGTCAGTCCGTGATTTTTTATAAAACAATAAATTTCAGATATTCCTTAAAAATATTTAACTTGCACACCTGTTTAAATACAGATGATAGCAAAACTCAGATATCGTTTTATGATGCAACGTCTCGGCAGAAGACTCTACTGTTGCCTGATGTTTTACAATTTTTAGTCTGTTTCCTGTTCGGAATTTTCAGAATAAATAATTTCTGATTATTTCCATTTATTTCCATTTATTTCTATTTATTTCTTAATCATGAAAGGACTCATTTTCAGCGTTAAAAGATATTCGATCCACGATGGTCCGGGGATCAGGGTGACTTTTTTCATGAAAGGATGTCCGTTAAACTGTTTGTGGTGCCATAATCCGGAAGGAATATCTCCTGTACCTGAGACTGTGATTCAGACAAACAGGATTGGTGAAAAGGAATTCAGTAGAAATGAGGAAGTTGGGAAATATTACACTATAGAAGATATTCTTGAAATTCTTGAAAAGGAAAGAGTATTCATGAATCAGTCAAAAGGTGGTGTGACTTTCTCAGGTGGTGAACCGATGCTTCAGCATGAATTTTTGCTGGAGGCATTAAAAGCCTGTAAAGAGAACGGATATAATACGGCAGTAGATACCTCAGGATATTCATCAGCAGAGAATTATAAATTAATCATCCCATTCACGGACCTTTTCCTGTTCGATTTAAAGCATTTTGACGATGCCAAACATATCGAATCAACAGGTGTGTCGAATATTGGTATTATTGATAATTACAGGCTGTTGCTTGAAAGTGGAAAGGATATTATGGTTAGATTTCCTGTTATCCCTGGTATAAATGATGATACTGATCATCTTGTGAAACTGAGAAACTTAATTGATTCAACAAAAACATCTGCCCTTAAACGGATCAATCTTTTGCCTTTTCATAAGATAGGATCCTCGAAATACAAAAGATTCAATATTCCATACAGGATGGATGGAATAGAACCTCCCTCCTCAGAAAAAATGAAGATGATGAAGGAGTTTTTCATGGAGACTGGTATTAAAGTAAAAATAGGAGGATAAGGAAATGAGATACAGGTTCAGTACAAAAAAATCGAAATCCATTAACCGCAAAGTACGCGAAGTCTGCCTTCTTAAAGCTTAGCCAAATGAAACAAGCGCAAAGGGCGCAAAATAAGTCCAATAGTGTTATTTTTCTTAGCGACCTTGGGTTTTAAACCTTTGCGATCTTTGCGGTTAAAAAACTTATTAGATAGAAAGTTTAATTATGAAAATTTCACCAAGAGTTAAAAAATTAAGAGACCAGAGTCTTAATGCAGTTGAAAAAATCAGTGCAGAAAGAGCACATCTTATAACTCAGTTTTATAAGAGCGATGAGGCGCGTGAATTGTCAGCCCCTGTTAAAAGGGCCAAAGCTTTCGAATATCTGTTGAAAAATAAAAAGATATGTATCAATGAAGGTGAACTGATAGTAGGAGAAAGAGGACCTGCTCCAAAGGAGACACCGACTTACCCGGAAATAAGCCTTCATTCCTTGAACGATCTTGAGATTCTTAACTCAAGGGAAAAGGTTTTCTTCAGGGTTGATGACGAAGTGAAAAGCATATATGAGAAGGAGATAATTCCTTTCTGGAAAGGTAAGAGTAACCGCGACAGGATTATGTCGCTGATGACTCCTGAATGGCTTAATGCATATCATGCCGGCATGTTTACTGAGTTCCAGGAACAGCGAGCACCCGGACATACTGTGCTGGGATACAGGATGTTCAAAAAAGGGTTTCTTGCCGTAAAGGAAGAGATAAAAGAATCAATTGCGGCACTGAATTTCTTCACTGATAATAATGCCTTTGACAGGCTTGAGGAGCTTAAAGCAATGGATATTGCATGTGATGCGATCATAATGTATGCAACCCGTAATGCTGATGAACTTGAAATACTTGCAGGCAATGAAACTGATGCAAAAAGGAAAGAAGAACTGTTAGCAATGGCAGATATATGCAGGAAAGTTCCTGCGCATACACCGGAAACGGTTCATGAAATGCTTCAGCACTACTGGTTTATACATCTTGGCGTGATTACAGAACTGAATCCCTGGGACTCATTCAATCCGGGCCGGCTTGATCAGCATTTATATCCGGTATATAAAAAGCAGATTGATTCGGGTACCCTTTCATCTGATGAACTCGATGATCTTCTGGGGTGTTTCTGGGTAAAATTCAATAATCACCCATCTCCTCCAAAAATGGGAGTCACCGCGAGCGAAAGCAATACATACACCGATTTTTGTCTGATTAATCTTGGAGGTGTGAAATCTGACGGCACCGATGCAGTAAATGAAATGTCGTATATTCTTCTCGATGTTATTAAGGAGATGAGAATACTGCAGCCAGGTTCAATGGTACAGATCTCTAAAAAAAGCCCCGACAGATTTATTCATAAAGCCCTTGACATAATCAGAACAGGATTCGGACAACCTTCCTGCTTCAACACTGATGCTATTATACAGGAATTGCTCAGACAGGGAAAGAACCTGATTGATGCACGGAACGGTGGCGCTTCAGGATGCGTTGAAACAGGTGCTTTCGGGACTGAGGCATACTGGCTGACAGGTTATTTCAATCTGCCAAAAATACTCGAGCTGACCCTTAATAACGGATTTGACAGGAGGACAAATAAACTGGTTGGACTTGAAACGGGTCGGGCTGCTGATTTTGTTCATTTTGAAGATCTGATTGAGGCCTTTAATTTGCAGGTAAAATATATTGCTGACATCAAAATCAGAGGCAATAATATGATAGAAAAAACTTTTTCCTGCTGGTTACCAGTTCCCTTTCTATCTCTGCTTGTCGAGGATTGTATTTCAAACGGTAAAGATTACAATAGTGGAGGTGCCCGGTATAACACGTCCTATATCCAGGGAGTAGGTCTTGGAAGTATTACCGATATGCTGACATCAATCAGGTATAATATTTATGATAAAAAGAAGATCAGCTGGGCAGAATTAAATAAGGCTCTTGAATCTGATTTCAAAGGATATGAACAAGTTCAATATGAGTTAATCTATAATACTCCTAAGTTTGGGAATGATGATGATTATGCTGATCAGCAGGCAGTTGCTGTATTTGAAGCTTATTATGACGCTGTTAATGGCCGGCCAAATTCCAGAGGGGGAGTCCATCGCATAAATATGCTGCCAACCACTTCGCATGTTTATTTCGGTAGTGTTATTGGCGCTACTTCCGACGGACGGAATGCTTATCTGCCTCTTTCTGAAGGAATTTCCCCATTCCAGGGTGTTGATCATAATGGCCCGACAGCCGTAATAAAATCAGCATCAAAAATTGACCATCTTCGGACAGGAGGTACATTATTAAATCAGAAATTTTCGCCTTCATTTTTTGAAGATGAGGAGAGTTATGAAAAACTGACAGCTTTAATCCGAAGCTATTTCAGTTTAGATGGTCATCATATACAATTTAATGTTATTAATGCAGAAACGTTAAAAGATGCCCAGAAACATCCCGAAAGATACAGGGATCTTATAGTCCGCGTAGCTGGTTACAGTGATTATTTCAACGATCTTGGAGATGATCTTCAGAACGAGATAATAAAAAGAACAGAATACAGGGAGGTTTAATCTGAAATAGATTGAAATAAATTGAAATAAGGTTGAAATTAAAGTTGACTGTTAAAGAATTTCAAAGAAAAAACCCAAACGTAATAGTCTGGGCTTCCTTTTATTTCTACTTATTTCTATTCATTTCTACTTCTTCTTATCCTTAGTCTCATTAAACACCGACGTAGCAGTTGCGATTACTCCTGCGATGTCTGAAAGGTTTGATGGGAGTATCAATGTGTTGGTTGTCTTGGCAATATTTGCAAATGCCAGAAGATATTGCTCGGCGATCCTGAGGTTAACAGCATTTAACCCGTTTTCCTCGGATATTGCTGATGATATTGCCCTCAGTCCATTTGATGTTGCCTTTGCAAGCTGTTCGATCTCAGAAGCCCGGCCGGCAGCCTCATTAATTCTCTTCTGCATCTCACCTTCAGAATTTTTGATAAGTGCTTGTTTGTCACCTTCGGCTACATTTATTTTTGCCTGTTTGGCTCCTTCCGATTCGGCAATAATTGCTCTCTTTTCCCTTTCAGCCCTCATTTGTTTTTCCATAGCATCTTTAATGCTCTGAGGAGGCGAGATATTTTTAACCTCATAACGGGTTACCTTTACCCCCCAGGGTTCACTTGCTTTATCGACAGCTTCAACTATAGTAACATTAATTGTTTCGCGTTCTTCGAATGTTCTGTCAAGTTCAAGCTTTCCGATTACACTCCTCATTGTTGTCTGAGCAATCTGAATAGATGCAAACCTGTAATTATCAATTCCATAAGAAGCTTTTTGAGGATCAAGAACCTGCAGATACAGTATACCGTCTACCTCCACTGCGATATTATCGCGGGTAATACATATCTGTGGAGCGACATCAATTGCCTGTTCTTTGAGTGTATGTCTGTACCTTACTTTATCGAAAAACGGGACTATCAGCTGAAAACCCGCGGTAAAGGTTCCCCTGTATTTTCCCAGCCTTTCAACGATTATTGCCGTCCTCTGGGGAACAATTTTAATCATCGATACAATCAGAACAAATCCTAAGAAGATTACACCAATAAGAATAAAAGTTGTGCTTGATCCTTCCATTTTGATTATTTTTTAAGTTCAACTATTAATTTAAAACTATCTTTTTCTATAATGACAACCCTTTGACCCTCTTTGATCTCTGATGTAGATTCTGCTGTCCAGGATGTTCCTTTGAACTCAACTTTACCTTGTTTAATACCACCAAAGTCACTTTTCGCAAGAGCCTCTTTTCCTGTAAACTCATCATCAACATCATCTGAGCGTGTCCCTTTGCTGTTTAAGAACTTCTTCTGAATTATTTTTCTAAGGGCAATTAGCAATAGTGTGGATGATATAGCGAATAGAATAATCTGCAGATTGACACCAGGATGTCCAATCAGGCAAACAAGAGCAGTAACCCAGGCGCCAAGGCCAAAGAAAAAGATAATGAAGCCTGGCATAACCAGTTCCAGAAGAAACAGGCCCAGACCCAGAATGAACCAGAAAAGTTCAGGTCTGGAAAAAACATTTGTGATCATAACGAATAATTTAAATTTTTAGCGAGATGATTGTTTTGAATACAGTAAAGATATAATAAAGATTTCAGAAAAATCAAAAATAAAGTTGATAGATAGGTTAATAAGATTTTGTTAAGATACTATATGGATGTAGTAGATCCTTCGCTCCGCTCAGGATGACATAGCTTTTTGATGGCATTAGGGGAAGAAGTGGCGATTCGCAAATGAATGTCTGAAATATATGGCTTGGTCTAGCGAATCGCCACTTCTTCCCCTCTAGTAACAGCTTAATTGTCATGTCATTCCGAACGAAGTGAGGAATCTTCCAATTTAAACAGAAAGAATTGGTGTGATTATTTAATTTAGAATTATTAATTGGTAACTCGTGAATACTGCATAGGTAATTGACAGAATATAATAGGGATGACTTACTTAACAGGCAGGGTACCGTTTATATTTTTTAACCAGGCACTTACCTTCTTGGAAAAAAAATTAAGGTTTTCGCAGGTGAAGTCACCTTCCATTTTAATCAGACAACCTTTATAAATACCTGATTTCTCTGAGAATTTGTAGCAGATATACTGCATTGATCCTGCATCAGCGGCAACATTCTTAAGCTTGGTAACCTTACTGGAAGATATATTTTTAATATATGAGGAATACTTTCTTAGCTCTTCAACCGGAATTTTTTTCCCTGAATTGAGGCACATTCCGATGTTTTCAATGACCTGGCTTTCACTTATGTTAAACTCTTTGTCAGGGAAATTCCAGTTTTGAGGATTTTTATATGTCAGCACATTTCCTGCATTGTCGATAATGAACCCATCGTGCTGATAGCCCCAAGCGTAATTGACGTACTCAACCTGAAAAAGTATTGCCTGTTTTTCATTTATGACAATATTTTTTTTACAACCTGTGGCAAAAAGGGTCGTAATTATAAAAAGGAATATTTTTAACCGGGAGGTTTTCATTACTATTCTGTTAACCCGTTTTTTCAAAAATCGTACCAGCTTGAACACAATTTGCAGAATTGGCAGGCAAATTTATTTAATATACTTAAACAGAGAATAGCAATATAAATAAATTTTACTTATTGGTTTATTTTTTGTAAATTATAGGTCAATAATTATAAAGGAACTTTTCTGGGTTCTGACAAATCTCATCCGTCGAAATTACGGGATAAGTAGTTGATATACAAATTTATATGTCATATGTATTTCAGCATCTTCAATGAATAACATTTAAAGAGACAAGTGAGATGGAAAAGTTTTTTGATTATTTTGATGGTCGGTACAGGGAGTCAATTCTCAAAAAGGCTCCAACTGATGATGGTCCGGTTATAACCTTATCGCGGCTAACAGGCTGTGACGCACGGCAGGTAGCTGCAATTCTGGCAGACGATCTTAATCATAAATTTAATACAACTAAATGGAAATGGGTCGATAAGGACATTATTTATGCGATAGCAAGAGAGTTGAATACGGATACTCAGCGAGTTGAAAATTTCTATAAAGGAATTGAATTATCCAATATTTCAGAGATGATTATGGCTTTTTCGGGTGGATTTGTGAGTGATCTCAGAGTGAAGAAAGCAATCAGGGATGTCGTACTTTCTATGTGTAAAGAAGGATATATTGTCCTTGTTGGAAGAGGAGGGGTTTCAATAGCAAATGAAATAGCAGATGCTTTGCATATCAGGCTTATTGCTCCTTTTTACTGGAGAGTTGAAAACGTGATGAAAAAGAAGGAGATGAACATTGAAACAGCAGAAAAGTATATTGTAGATACTGATGAAAAACGATTCAATCTGATACACACCTTTATGGATAAAAAGCCTTTGAATATTGACTACCTGTTTGATGCTACAATTAACCGAAGTTCCTTTTCAATTCAGGAAATAGCAGACCTGATTCTTTCTATGTATGAAAAAAAGGTTTGCAGGCAAATGGCAGATAGGCGGAGGGTTACCAGGATAATTTAATTGCTTGATTTTATCACATCCCGCTGCAATCTGCTATTTTCTTAATATGGTCGCTGAGCCTTTTGTCGAGACTTTTTTTATATGCATCCCAATCGGTTATCGGATATTTAGCCACCCCGCTGTCCATAGCTGCTTTGGCAACCGCCGGAGCCACACACGAAATTAGTCGTGGGTCAACTGGTTTTGGTATTATATACTCTTTTCCAAAAACCAGTTTTTCAATATTATATGCTTTCAGAACAGAATCAGGAACAGGTTCTTTAGCCAATGCTGCAAGAGCCTTCGAAGCAGCAAGTTTCATTTCTTCATTGATGGTTGATGCCCTTACATCCAGTGCACCCCTGAAAATGAAGGGAAATCCAAGAACATTATTAATCTGGTTTGGATAATCTGATCTTCCGGTTGCAAAGATCATATCATCCCTCGTTGCCATAGCATCCTCGAAGGAGATTTCAGGATTAGGATTGGCCATTGCAAAAATGATAGGGTTGTCAGCCATAGATGCCAGCATCTCCTTTGACATCATGCAGGCTGCTGAAAGGCCAAGGAAAAGATCGGCTCCGACAACAGCCTGCTCGAGAGTGTCGAGATCTCTGGCGGTTACGAATTCCTGCTTATACTTATTCAGGTCTTTCCTTTTACTATTTATGACACCTTTCGAGTCGCACATCACAATATTCTCTCTTTTAACGCCAAGAGAAACATATAACCTCGAACATGAAATTGCAGCAGCGCCGGCGCCACAAACTACCATTCTGATATTCTCTATTTTTCTTCCGGTTATTTCAAGAGAATTCAGCAGACCCGCTGCAGAGATAATTGCAGTTCCATGCTGATCATCGTGAAAAACAGGAATATCCAGCATTTTTTTTAACTCTGTCTCAACTTCAAAACATTCCGGGGCTTTTATATCTTCGAGGTTTATACCTCCAAATGTCGGAGCAATTTGTCTGCAAAACTCAATTAATTTCACAGGATCTTTTTCGTTTACCTCTATGTCAAAAACATCTACATCAGCAAATACTTTAAAAAGAAGCCCTTTCCCTTCCATGACAGGCTTTCCAGCCATAGCACCAATATCCCCAAGCCCTAGTACAGCCGTTCCGTTAGATATAACTGCAACCAGATTTCCTTTAGCAGTATAGTTGTAAACATCTTCAGGTGTCTTTTCAATTTCAAGACAAGGATAAGCTACACCCGGAGTATATGCCATACTGAGATCGTACTGTGTACTGTATGGTTTTGTAGGTATTACCTCTACTTTCCCATGGCGTCCTCTGCTATGATAGAGAAGCGCATCTTCTTTTGTAACTTTTGGCATAGTGACAGATTTATAATTTAATTTCTCATTTCGGAGAATTAACTGAATATCATTAATATAAAAGCGAAATCAAAAATATTCTATTCGAATTTACTACTATAATATCACTATTTGTATGAGAAAAATCAGGGAATTGAGCTTCTGATAATATTTTCTAAAATCAGTCAGTTTTAATTTAGATTTTATTTATGCAATATTATATTTTGCATTGATAACAAAAATAGATATTTTCAACGGCAGTTTTGTTATTAATTTTGAGCAGGTATAATATTTAGGTTTTTATGAATAGAATCTTTGGAATTGGTACTGATATTGGGGGAAGTCATATCAGCTGTGCAGCTATTGATCTTGGCTCCGGTAAGATCATCCGGGAAACAATAACAGAAAGATCAGTAGACAATCAGGCCAGCGCAGGTGTGATAATTGGCACATGGACAGAGGCATTATCGGCTGTTTTAGCAAAAGTGCCTGTGGAAAATGTTAAAGGTATAGGGTTTGCAATGCCTGGTCCTTTTGATTATGTGAAGGGCATAAGTTATATCAGAGGGGTAGCAAAGTATGAAAATCTCTATGGATTAAATATTACTGAAGCTATATCACGCAATCTGGGGATTAACGATGGCTTTCTCATCAGGTTCATGAATGATGCATCTGCATTTGCAGTGGGAGAGGCATGGGCCGGCAGTGCTTCAAAATTCAACCGTTCACTCTCAATTACACTTGGTACCGGATTTGGATCTGCATTTATAAGCAAACGGATCCCGGTTGTTGACGGACCTGAAGTGCCAAAATTAGGTTGTATTTATCATCTT
>Ga0302164_10000513_pt1 | contig 12957 bp, 7 predicted proteins | sample I_Fen_E3_1_FD_193500 | JGI IMG/M metagenome (GOLD analysis project Ga0302164, IMG submission 193500) | Peat permafrost microbial communities from Stordalen Mire near Abisko, Sweden - I_Fen_E3_1 | ecosystem: Environmental > Terrestrial > Soil > Wetlands > Permafrost | place: Sweden: Abisko...
ATTACTTCATCTAATCATTCATCAAATTTTCATAATAAAAATTTAAAATAAATTTTAATTAAATAAATCTTTTAGGATCTGTATTGATGTCTACAATCACTGGTTTATTGGTTGCAAGGGCTTTTTCAACAGCTTCTGGTAATTCACTTGGTTCTTCTACTTTAATTCCTAGTCCGCCGCAGGCTTCAGCATAGCTTGTGAAGTCGCAGTTTTGAAGTTCTGTCTGCCAGTTAGGGTAGTTTTCTACCTTTTGTTCTTGCATGATCATTGCTAGTTGTTTGTTATTCATTAAAAATATTTTAATAGGAAGTTTATATTTTACTGCAGTCATGAAATCCCCCATAACCATTGTAAATCCTCCATCTCCAGTGATACATACAACCTGACGATCAGGGTAGGTTATTTGTGATACCATTGCAGCAGGTAGACCAAAACCCATAGATCCAAGATAGCCTGATAGTAACATCTTCTGTTTTTTGGTCATCCAGAAGTTACGGCCAAACCACCATGCATTTTCACCTACGTCCAAAGCTATAATTGCATCATCATCTAACTGATCGTTCAGGGTTTTAATAATATATTGTGGCCTAATGGGTGAATTTTCTGAGTTAATTTCTTCTTCGAGTAGATTTATCCAGTCCTGCTTCAATTTTCTCATTTCTTCTAAGTAATTGTTGTCTTCACGTTTTTTTACGAGATTTAGTAGTTCTGGGATTATTTCTGTGCTATTTCCAACTAGACCCACTTTAACTGGATACTTTTTGGCAATCATCATAGGATCAATATCAACTTGTACTGTTGGTTTTTCGGGTATCTGGGTTTGATCAGAGTACGATGAACCTATAACTATCATGAGATCAGATTTCTGTACCAGATTTGAAGCAGCTGTTGATCCTATTCCTCCATGGCTCCCCATGTAAAGGTGGTGATCTTCATCTACCAATCCCTTCCCTCTAAATGTGGTTACAATTGGTGCTGTAATCTTCTCTGCTAGGCGTAGTAAGTTATCTCCTTGACTCATACATCCAAATCCTGCAATAATCACCGGCCTTTTGGATTTGTCAATCACCCGCACAGCATTTATTAAGTGCCTCGGTGATTGTGATACTGCACGATTGGCTAGATTCCCTTCAAAATCTTTTATCTTTGTATTATATGGTAATTTCTGTATATCGTTAGGTATACCCAGGTGGGAAACTCCTCTTTCCATTAATGCGTGTTTTATTCCCTGAGTTACTAGACTAGTGGCTTGTTCTTTTGCCATAACAGTTTTGTTAAAGACACATATGGGTTCAAAAAATGGGTGCTGATCAATTTCTTGAGTCGCACCCGTACCAATCCTCTGCCTTTCTACTTGCCCTGTTAAAGCTAATACAGGAGCATGATCTAATTTTGCATCATATAATCCTGTTGCAAGGTTGGTTGCCCCAGGCCCTGCAACTGTTAAACATGCTGCAACGTGTCCGGTGAGTTTACCATATGCTGATGCCATAAATGCAGCTGTTTGTTCGTGTCTTACTTGGAAATATGTTATTTTTTCATTATTCTTTACTGCGTCTACCAATCCTAATGCCGAAGTACCTGGTATTCCGAATACATATCTTACGCCCCATTCAGCCATTTGTTCAATTATTATTTCAGAAACGTTGTGCTCTATTAATAATTCTTCTTTTTCCACGTCTAATAAGACAAACACACTTTTAGGTGAATTACAGACAGGACATCTCCAATCATCAGGTAGATCATCAAATTTAACCTTCTCCTTTTCCTCATCATAAACGTAGTTACAAACCGTACACCTATACTCAGCCATGGAATACCCCCTAAATTTATAGATATCCAACTATCATTTCCTAGACAATTTTTTTTTCGAAAGTATTGCCAATATTTTTTAGAATTTAAAAAAAATGAAATAAATTTTATCTTATTAAATAAATGAAATAACTGTTTACCAGTATCCAAACAGCGAAGAGAGATCCAACGTTAAGTATGGCAAGTTTTGTAGCTTGTATTTTTTCTACTGGTCTTTTCCAAAATGCATATAAACCTAAGCTTAATGGAATCAGTGAAATTAATGCGAGAACTCGAAAATCTATTATTTGAGGAAATAGATTTGTAAATGGAATTATTAAAAATGAAATTGTGGCAAGAACTACCGAGACTCCAATTAATTTAAATCCAAATTCTCGGCCTTTAGAAACAATCCAAGTAATTTTACCACCCATCTTATCTCCCTCAAGATCAGGAATCTCCACTCCTAGGGAAAACATGAACTGTAAAAACAGAATTGGTATAGAGAAAATAATGAAAGGAAGATTTATAGTACCCATCATTACAAAATAGCCAGCACCAGGCATTATAAAGCCGTTTAATAGATTTCCAACTTCTCCCAATCCATTATAAGCTAATTTTATGGGAGGAGCAGAATAAAACCATACCAAAGCATTTCCAAACAATACAAACAAAAAGAATGAAATTGGATATGAAAAGTAAATTGTAAAACCCGCTCCAATTAGAATTGATAAACCTATAAAAAAGTATGCTAATTTTTTTGATAACTCTCTTAACTCTGGATTTTTAACTAAAATCCCACTACCACCAGAAAATGGTGTAACAGTACCATATTTATCAACATCAAAATCAAAATAATCATTAGAATAATGGGTAGCCAAATTCGCCGTAAATAGGATAAGGAATCCCCAAATAAATTTAGACAAAACAAATTGTGCATTTAACAAAACAGCAAACAATGTACCAATTAAAAAATACATTAAAACTCCAAATGTAAACTGAGGCCTTCCCAACTTAACAATTTTTATCAGAGTATCTTTATAATAATTTATATTAATTCAACAACCCCCATAACTTCTATTATTACTATGTAATTATAATGAAATAAATTTAATCTTTGAAATTAAAATAAAATTAATATCTATTCCGAATTAGAATTAATATATTTCCGTTAAATCGTTTATACAGCAGTATTCATTTTTTTAGGAAAAAAACATTGAATAAAAGTGTTATAAGATGCGGATAATTCTTTAAAAATTTAAGAATGGATAGTTTTGAAATTGATTCAATATCTTTATCCTCTAAAAATTCAGCTAGGACATTAAAATCCTCATCTTTGAGGCTCTGGAAAAGTTTCTGGTACTTTAGGGATGTTTCTAAATTCTTTCCAATGGCTGATCTCCAGAGATCTTCATATTTTTTAAGATATTTTGAAGATGTGTCTTCATTTTCAATTGCCTCTACAGCTACTTCTCCAGCTATTCTACCACATTTTACAGTGTTTTGTATTCCAGCACCATTCATTGGATCAACTTGTCCTGCTGCATCTCCAACAACCATAAGTCCAGATGAATAAGTTTTCTCCATGGGACCTGAAAGTGGTACTCCACCTATGTTAAGTTCAACAGGTGTTGCATCCAATTTTTTAATGTACTTGGTGAGATAATAATAAGCTGTTTCCTTTGAGTTTACTACACCTAAACCTACATTTGCAACTCCGTTACCCTTGGGAAATATCCACAAATATCCTCCGGGGGCTATATCAACTCCATGATGTATTTGAAGATAATTAGGATCTATATCAAGGCCAACCATTTCATATTGGGCACAGGAAGCTATATCTTGGATTTTATTAACAGTTTTAAGACCTGCCTTATTTGCTATATTTGATTCAACACCATCAGCAGCTATTACAATATCAGCTTTTATATCGTAGGTTTTTCCAAGGTGCTTTGCAACAACACCACAAACATGGCCATCCTTCTTTATAATATCTTTAACTGTAGTTTTTACCATTATGTCTGTACCTGCTTTTGCTGATTCTATTGCAAGCTCTTTGTCGAAGATTTTTCTTTCTAAGACATATCCTTCCATGAATCCATACATATTATTGCCTTTAACCCGGAAATGCTTACCACTGGGAGCGTAAAAAGCCACACCCTCGATGTCTGTGCACAGATATTTTTTAGAAGGTTCCATTTCAAGAATATTAAATGTTTCATGGGTCGTAGCTTCAGCACATTGGACAGGAGTTCCAATTTCTTGTCTTTTTTCAATCATTAATACATCTAAACCACCTTTAGATGCAAAAAGAGACGAAGTTGAACCAGCTAATCGTCCACCGACCACCACCACATCATACTTCATTTCAGTACTCACAGGCATAATCTCCAATATAATTCACATTCCTCAGTTTAATATGTAATCCAGTTCTAATATTTCTATTCAAACATAAAAAATTTAATATTTGATTCTTACATCATTGTAAATATCAAATTGATATAAATTATAAAATCGAAATCAATGTTACCAGTAGGTGATTAATTTAAAATGAAAAGGATAATTCTAAAACAATACTCCTGAAGAAGCAAAAAATATATTTGAGAATATGCTAAAGAAAAAAAGAACTACAATTGGTAAACAATATAGCACATACCAAAATGTTGTTTATCTGTAATCTAAGCTCATGTTACTTGTAGCCAGTAATTCCCAATGCTTTTCCTATTACATTACCGTTAGATGCAACAACATGGATTTTAATACACTAACTTATAGCTGATGGGTATGTATCCAAGTAACTTAGAATGGGCTTTTCATTATAAATAGGATTAATAAAATACAAATAACTGTTGTTTATTGTGTCACAAGTGATTATACAGTGTAGTTGATAGCCTAAACCCTAATCTCTAAAGATATTATTCAAACTATTGACTTATGTTAAGTATCTAAAGCACATTAGTAAATATCTTAGATAGTAAAATCGAATTAGAACCTTTCCCAAATTCTGATTCGACCCAGATATACCCACCATACTGATGCACAATTTGTTTGCATTGCAATTCCTATTCCACGTTTTTATTCTTTTCCCATAGGGTAATGAGCCCCACCCTTCAAGGAAATCTGTTGAGTGGATACAATATCCATGCTAGTCCGATTGGTGCTAGTCTTGCTATCCTTGAATTGTTTTTTCTAGTTAGTAAATATAATCCTTAATGGATTTTTCTAGTTATATTGTTTATTGTTATGGCAATAAGGAGTAGAACGGGCCATATTTCAAGTCTACCCATCCAGAAGTCTATAATAAATACTAATTTAACAACTACAGGAGTATTAGGTGTAATTATGCCTGAACTAAGTCCCACGTTACTTAAAGCTGAGGCCACTTCAAAAATGACCCGAGATATGTCAGAATAATATATCAAGACTATAATCACGCTTATTATGTATATTACAAAATAAGTAAATACGAATGCCCCTGTTATTCTTAATACATCGTCTGTAATATTTAATTCAGTGACGTGATGGATTTTTTTGGGCATTACGGCTGTACCCGGTAAAATGAATGATTTAACCTGCCAAGTAATTCCTTTTATGAGCACTCCAAATCGGAGCCACTTGATACCACCACCGGTAGATAGTGAGCCAGCACCAATTATCATGAGTATGGTAAGGAGAAATGTACCAAGACCAATCCATTTAGACAGTAAATCTGGATAAAATGCTGTTTGGAGGCCAGTAGTAGTTATAGCAGAAACCATCTGGAATAAGGCAAATCTAAAGGTAAGTAGTAAGTCGTTTCCATAGACATGATTGTTATAAAGCGCAAATGTCACGAGAACTGTAGAGATTATGATTAATGAATAGGCAACTTTTGTCTCAATATCTTTGAAATATTCTTTCCAATCTCCTTTAAGGACTGTAAAAAGCAATGCAAAGTTTGTAGCACCAATCATCATGATAATCATGGCAGCTATCTCTATCCAGACATTGTGATAAAATAAAACATTTGTATTGTGCATTGCAAAACCGCCAGTGGATAAAGTTACAAATGTTTGGAATATAGAATCAAATAACGGCATACCTGCAAGCAGGAATAAAATTATTCCTAATGCAGTAAAGAAAAGGTAAAGATATACAATGATTCTGGTAGAATGTTTCATACTGGGTGCAAGTTTTTCTTCATTACCCCCACCAGCGAGGTAAAGACGTGATATATCAACACCAGTAGATCTTAAAACTACTAAAAGAAGGAAGATAATCCCAAAACCACCGATCCATTGTGTAAAAGCTCTCCAGAAGTTTATCGTATATGGAAGAATGTCTAAATGAGTGAACATACTGAAACCAGTAGTTGTAAAACCGGACATGGCCTCAAAATAAGCATTAAGGTAAGATAATTCTCCTGAAAAATAGTAGGGCAGAGCGCCCAATGCAGATGCAATCAGCCAAATAATGGTTGAAAAAATCATGGCAACTTTAAGCGTCATTTCAATTTCTACTTTGAATAATTTAACAAAAGAAAAACCAATTACGGCACTAATAACGGCTGAAAATATAAATGGAGTAAAATACTGTGGCTCTTTGTATATAACTGCAACTATTAGAGGAACTAACATAGCAACTGCAAGTAGTAAACATGCATTTCCTGTAAAATGCATTATGGTATTTAATTCTCTTCTACTTAAAGTGTGGATTCTTTGCATTAATAACGACCCTTTTAATTTTTTATGGCGTTTTAAGTATTAATACAGAAATTTACTTATTTAATGTTTTTTTCTTTTTTTATATTGGTTAATGGTTCATAAAAACCGTTTTTTTACTACTAAATCCTAATATAACACTTGTGATATATACTTTATTTTATAGACAATTTAAATTTGTTAATATTCTTTAGAAAATTATTTACTTATTTTAGATAATTTGCGAGTGCAACTGAAACAATACTTGTGTATGCTTCAAGAAGGTGCTTCTGTTCATTGGTAATATCTGATTTATATGGTGCAACAGCTAAAACACCTAATTTTGATTTATGAGCATTTAATGGTAGATAATACCATTTTGAAGATGCTAATGTGCTTGTACCATATCCTGCCGATTTTTCGTGTTCCAAAACCCAATTAGACACCCCCAGATCATAATCATCAAACTTAATGTTATCGCCTTTACGTGATGCCACTTTTAGATTGTTATTGTCATCGGGTAAGATCATTACAACATCATAATTAAACAATTCCCATATATAATTTGTAATTCTCTTTAAAAAATCGTCTAAGTTTTGTGAAACCAACAAATCCCTACTGAAATCATATAATGAAGCTATAAATTCCTCTCGCTGCCTTGTATTTTCTACCTGTTTTTTTACTGTATCTGCAAGGAAACTGATTATAACACCCACTATAAATAGCACAGCAAAAGTGGGTATGAAACGTAAATCCGCAACACTAAAGGTTAAATATGGTGGAATGAAGAAAAAGTCAAAGAATAATACTGCCATTAAAGATGCTAGGATACCTCCCTTTCGACCCGCAATTAAACCACTGATAACAATAGGGATTATAAATATCATTGGTATGTTAATCGCTTCTAAAAATGGCCTTAAAAAAATGCATATGATTGTGGTGATAATTATGCTCAAAAAACTTACAGTAAAAGGTTTCAAATAACTTTTTAAGTCTAAATAATTTTGTTTATCCATTTTTTGGACTTGATCTCCATTCTCGCGGCCTTCTCCCCCAATGACAAGAACCTGAATTGGACTACCATTTCTAATAATTTCATTAACAACCGATCCACGTACCCATGCTTCGATACGAGACCTCTCTGAATGGCCTATAACAATCAAGCTGATATTTTTTGATTTAGCAAATGAAACAATTTCTTCGGCTATATTAATCCCAGTCAATCTAAAAACTTTGCCCCCAAGTTCTTCAGCTAGTTGAAGATTTTTTTCAAGCTGTAAACTTTCCTCATATCCCATTTTAAATTTATAAGAAGGTTCTACATATACCCCAAGCCATTCGGCATTAAAATTGTCAGCATATCTATGAGCCAGGCGTATCATGTTTTCAGATGAAGCTCTTGAATTTATACATACCATGATTGTTGAACTGGCATCCCAAGGTCCTGAAACACCTTCTTTTTCTAGGCGCTGTTTCATATTATAATCTACCCATCTTGTGGCATATCTAAGGCCTAATTCTCTAAGGGCCACTAAGTTTCTTTCTTTAAAGAATTTTAAGACTGCTTGTTGCACTTTTTCGGGTATGTAAACTTTTCCTTCTTCTAATCTTTGAAGTAGTTCCTCTGTTGGTAGATCTACAATTTCTATTTTATCTGCAATATCAACTACCCTATCTGGAACAGTTTCTCTAACTTCAACCCCTGTTATCTGAAAAATAATGTCTTTCAAACTTTCTATGTGCTGTACATTTAATGTTGTGTAAACGTTTATACCGGCGTCCAGTATTTCTTCAACGTCATGATATCTTTTGGTATGCATTGAATCTGGTACATTGGTGTGAGCTAGTTCGTCTACCATCACAAATTTAGGTTTTCTTTCCAATATTCCACTGACATCAAGTTCATAAAGTGAAATACCACCGTATTCTATTTTTTTTCTTGGTAAAACATCTAACCCCTTCAGAAGTTCTTCAGTTTCAATCCTTCCGTGTGTTTCAACTAGGCCAACAACTACATCTTGTCCCTTTTCTTTCAAAAAACGTGCTTCAGAAAGCATTCTGTATGTTTTTCCAACCCCTGCAACGTATCCCAAAAATATCTTTAAATAACCCTTTTTACGATCTTTCACCTCATCTTCTTCCTTTATTCTCTTTAGAAGTTCATCAGGATCGGGTCTTTTATATTCTTCGGTCATTTTTCACCTACCAACATCGTTGGAAATTTAAATCATATTTCACTTAAATTTTAGTATGTCTAACCAAAAGAAATGTAGGGGAATCCATTTAATGGATTCCATCAAGTGCCATATTTAGTTTCAAGACATTTACAACTGGCTGTCCAATCCATGGAAACTGTGTTTCCTGATTTTGCTGTATCAGATTTTGTATTGTTGATTCGCTTATGTTCCTGGTTTTAGCAATTCTTGGAACCTGGATTAAGGCGTTTTCAACGCTGATATATCTGTCAAGCCCACTTCCTGATGCCAGTACCATATCTGAAGGAATTGTAGCATTGGCTGAAAGGCTATCATTTGTTTTAATCTCATTTATTGTTTCATTTACCCTGTCAATTAATTTTTGATTGGTTGGCCCGTAATTGGAACCTCCTGATGTGCTTGCATTATAGTCTATTGCTGAAGGTCTACCCTGAAAATACTGTGGACCATCAAAACTTTGACCTATAAGTTCAGAACCTACAACAGTTCCATTCACCGTTATCATTTCACCGTTGGCCTGATAGGGAAATGCAACTTGTGATATGCCTGTTATTACAAGGGGATAAATTATTCCCAGAACCAAAGCCAGTGTTCCGAATATTATAAGGGCCCTTTTAAGCTCTTTAATTAGTTCACCCATTTATGCCACCCCCAGTGCTGATATTAGCATGTCTATTAGTTTTATACCAATAAATGGTAGGGCTAGGCCTCCTATACCATATATTAATATGTTCATTCCCAGTAGTTTTGTAACTGATGAAGATGGACGGTATTTAACTCCTCGAAGCGCTAATGGAATTAAAAGCGGTATTATAATCGCATTGAAAATAACTGCTGCTAAAACCGCACTCATTGGTGTAGATAGATGCATTATATTTAGAATGCCGAGTTGTGGGTAGGTTACTGCAAATATTGCAGGAATTATTGCGAAATATTTGGCTACATCGGTAGCAATACTGAAGGTGGTTAATGCACCTCTTGTAATTAATATTTCTTTGCCTATTTCCACTATGTCCAGTAGTTTAGCTGGTGATGAATCTAGATCTACCATGTTAGCTGCTTCTCTTGCTGCTGCTGTGCCTGCACTCATTGCAACTGCAACATCAGCTTGAGCTAGTGCAGGAGCATCATTTGTTCCATCACCAATCATGGCAACTAGACGTTGAGTTTCTCCACTCTGATATTTACGTATTAGTTCCAGTTTAGTTTCAGGCCGGGCTTCAGCTATAAAATCATCCACCCCTGCCTCTGCAGCTATAGATGCTGCAGTTAAGGGATTGTCACCTGTTATCATAACAGATTTAATTCCCATTTGTCTAAGCTGTAATAAACGATTTTTAATACCTGTCTTGACAACATCTTTCAATCTTATAACACCGAATACCCCACTGCAATCTGCTACAACTAGGGGTGTATCTCCATTTCTTGATACTTCCTCAACTATTTCTTTGACATCTGTGGGAATGGTACATTCGTAGCTTTTAGCAAAGTCTTGTACTGAATCTGTTGCTCCTTTACGTACTTTATTAGTTCCGTAGTCTATTCCACTCATACGAGTTTCTGGAGTGAATGGGATAAAATCTGAATTATCAGGAGCTCTTATATCTCTACCACGCACACCTAATTCTTTTTTAGCTAAAACTACTATACTTCTTCCTTCCGGTGTTTCATCTGCAAGGGAGGATAATAATGATGCTTCGATCAGATCTTTTTTCTGTATACCATCAACAGGTATAAATTCTGTTGCTTTTCGACTTCCAAGTGTTATTGTTCCTGTTTTATCGAGTAATACTGCGCTTACATCTCCTGCTGCCTCAACAGCTCTTCCACTTAATGCAATAACATTGTGCTGTAATAATCTGTCCATACCAGCTATACCAATAGCAGGTAACAGTGCACCAATGGTTGTAGGCATAAGACAGACCAGAAGAGCTATTAATATGGGAATACTTATGGCCACACCCATATAATTAGAGAATGCCATTAATGTGATGACTACCACTATGAAAAGTGCTGTTAGTCCAACTAGAAGGATCTCTAATGCCTTTTCATTAGGCGTTTTTTCTCTTTTAGCACTTTCAACCATGTTGATCATGCTGTCAAGGAAGGTTTCTCCAGGATCTACGGTGATTCTAATCTTAATCTGGCCTGAAAGAAGTTTGGTACCTCCTGTAACACCACTTATATCTCCTCCAGATTCCCTTATTACCGGAGCAGATTCGCCTGTAATTGCGGATTCATCAACTAGACCTGTTCCATTTATTATGTCACCATCGCTGGGTATAATCTCACCATCTTTGACAATAACTATATCTTCCTTTCTTAGGGAAAGTGCTGGAACTTTTTCGGTTTCATTTTCATGTATAATTTTATTTGCAAATGCTTCGGTTCTAGTGTTTTTTAGTGATTGTGCCCTTGCTTTGCCTCTAGCTTCAGCTAGTGATTCAGCAAAGTTGGAGAATATGACTGTAAACCATAGCCATATACTAATTTGAATGTTGAATAAAAAGTTTCCACCATAGGCCAGGTTAATTAATGCTATTAGTGTGGTAATAATGGCTCCTATTTCCACTATTAGCATTACTGGGTTTCTTAGGAGGACTATTGGATTAAGTCTTTTAATTGAACCTTTTAGTGCTTCAATAACTGATTTTGGTTCAAAAATGCTGGTTGATTGTTCGTTTGTCATGATTTAACCCCCTAGAAAGTGAGTCCTCCCTGAAGGAATAAATGTTCGAGTATTGGTCCGAGTGAAAACACTGGGAAGAAGGTTAAAGCTCCCACAATTACCACTACGCTTACAAGCATGAGGACAAAGAGTGCGTTGGTGCTTGGAAAGGTTGATGCGTCTGTTGGTACTCTTCCTTTTGCTGCTAATGATCCAGCAATGGCTATTGCAGGTATTATGACAATAAACCTGCCTATAAACATTGCAAGGCCTAATGTTAGGTTATAGAATACTGTGTTTGCACTTAAGCCTGCAAATGCAGATCCGTTATTTGCAAATGCAGATGCATAAGCATAAAGTATTTCCGAGAGTCCATGTGCTGATGGATTATTTAGACCCGCAAGTCCTTGTGGTAGTGATATGGCAATGGCTGCAAACACAAGAATCAGCCCAGCTGGTACTATAAGGGCTAATGTTGCCATTACCATTTCATAAGGCCCTAATTTCTTTCCAAGAAATTCTGGTGTTCTGCCTATCATCAATCCAGCTATGAACATGGTTAAAATGACATAGAACAACATTCCAATAAGTCCAACACCAAGCCCTCCAAAGATAACTTCACCTATACCCAAATTAAACATGTAAACAAGTCCTGTTAAGGGCATGGTACTGTCGTGCATTGAGTTTACACCGCCGTTTGAAACGTCTGTTGTGGTCGTACCCCATAGAACTGATTCAGCAACACCGAATGTCAGTTCTTTACCTTCCATATTCCCTCCAGATACACCGAGTTTCTGAATTATTGGGTTTGATTGGCTTTCAGCATAGTATGCTACTCCCAATCCTCCTACAAGGAGTATCATCATGGCTGCAAATATGGCCAGTCCTTGCCTGAAATTTCTTATGATGTATCCAAAGGCAAACACAATGGATATTGGGAATAATAGAATTGCGAATGTTTCCAGTATGTTTGTTAATCCGTTTGGATTTTCGAATGGATGGGCTGAATTTGCATTGAAATATCCTCCCCCATTTGAACCTAGCATCTTAATTGCTTCTTGTGAAGCAACAGGACCAAGAGCTATGGTTTGGTTAACACCTTCCAGTGTATGGGCTGTTACATATGGTCCAACAGTCTGAACTACACCCTGTGATGCTAAAATAAGGGCAAAAATTACGGCTAATGGTAAAAGAATGTATAAAGCTGTTCTTGTTATGTCGACCCAGAAGTTACCTATTGTAGTAGATTTTTGACGTGTGAAACCCCTTATTAAAGCTAAAAGGGCTGCAATACCAACTGAAGCTGAAAGAAAGTTTTGTACAGTCATTCCTAACATCTGGGTTAAATAGCTCATTGTACTTTCGCCAGCATAAGATTGCCAGTTAGTGTTTGTAGCAAAAGAAATTGCAGTATTTATTGCTGTATCCCATCTTACACTTGACATTTGTGCAGGATTCAGTGGTAAAAAGTTTTGTATTAATTGTAAAACAAATAGAAACGTTATTCCAATTATGTTGAATATAAGTAATGCGTAAGCATATCTTTTCCATGTCATCTCTTGATTTTCGTCAATGGAGCATATGCGGTAAACTAATTTTTCTA
>Ga0302164_10000514_pt1 | contig 12945 bp, 6 predicted proteins | sample I_Fen_E3_1_FD_193500 | JGI IMG/M metagenome (GOLD analysis project Ga0302164, IMG submission 193500) | Peat permafrost microbial communities from Stordalen Mire near Abisko, Sweden - I_Fen_E3_1 | ecosystem: Environmental > Terrestrial > Soil > Wetlands > Permafrost | place: Sweden: Abisko...
AAGATGACCTTGCTAAAGCAGAAGCAACTGCTACTGCCGTAAATAAAATGGGCTTGCAAATAAAAGATTCGCTTATCACCGCAATCGCATGGATGCAGCTGGCGCAATCAAAAATGTACAGCGATAAATTTGACGAAGCGGTGCCACTCTTTGATAAGAGTATCCAGTATTACCTGGGTAAGTATCCTACCAAATATTCAGCGCTTGCTTATAATGACCTCGGTTATACCTGGGGGAGAAAAGGCGAGTTGAGTAAACAGGCAGACAACCTTTTAAAATCCATCCGCATTTACGAAAATTATTTTCCGGATAAACATGGTGAACTGGCTATTGCACTCAGTAATCTTTCTTCGGTATATTATAATCTTAACCAACGCGACAAAGCTATTGAATATGGCAAAAGATCGCTTGCCTACAGGGAGAAGAATGGCGATATTTCAAGGCTTTCATTAGGCTGTTGCAATATCAGCCAGTACTATATTGGTGTAAATAATGATGAAGCAGAAAAATATTTACAACTATGTGTTAAGTATGCCTTGCAAAGCAAACAGGAGGCCAGGATCATCCATTCTTATGTTACTGCTGCGTATTTATACAACACCAACCATAAGCCCGATACTGCATTGGTGTATGAAATGAAAGCCATAAGCATGATGGAAAAAAGTAAAAAAGATTCCGTAATGCTGGCCAGGCGCTATATGTCGGCGGGTTCTATCAGTCAGCAGCTAAAAAAAGATACAGCAACTACAATGGGTTATTATAACAGGTCGCTTGCTATTTTAAAATTGTTGCCCGATAAATTAAACCTGAGGGATTATTACCTGCAACTATCCAACTACTACCGCGACGTAAAAAATTATGATGCTGCTTACGCCGCTTACAAACAATATATTTTGTATAAAGACAGTATTGTATCTGCCAGCACACAATCTTCTATTGCCGAAATAGCAACCAAATACGAAACAGAAAAAAAGGATAACGAGATCAGTAAACTGCAGATCAATGAAAAAATAAGGCAACTGGAAATTGAAAAACAAAAAGCCACTATTGCAGGTAATTTGCTGGAAGCAAAGCAAAAGCAAAATGAGATCACTTTGTTATCGCAGGAAAAAGAATTGCAGGATGCAAGAATTAAACAGCAGGGCGAATTGCTGGAGAAGCAACAACTGGTTTCTAAAAATGATCAGCAGCAATTGAAATTATCGCAACAGGAAAAAGAGTTGAAAGAAAAAGAACTGCAGGTACAAAAGCAATTGCGCAATATTATCATTGGCAGCGGCATTGGGTTTTTAATTTTGGCCGGATTTATTTTTAACCGCTATCAATTAAAAAAGAAACTGGAACAGCAAAAAGAATTGCTTACGGTACGCAACAATATTGCACGTGACCTGCATGATGAAATTGGCTCCACACTTACCAGCATAAAAATTCTGTCGGAAGTATCGAGGAATAATATTGATAAAGACAGTAAAAAATCTTCGCTGTTGTTATCGCAGATCACTGAGCAGTCGGCACAAATGCAACAGGGTATGAGTGATATCATCTGGGCAATAAAACCCGATAATGATAAACTGGAAAATATACTGGCAAGAATGCGGGAGTACACCAACTATGCACTGGAAAATAAAAACATTGCAGTGGCCTTTAGTGTGGATGAAAAATTGCTTGCAGAAAGCCTGACCATGCAACAACGGCGCGACCTGTTTTTAATTTTTAAAGAAGCCGTTAACAATGCAGCAAAATATGCTGATGCAACAAAAGTGGAAATTGTACTGCAAAAAGAAAATAACAATATTGTGTTGCAGGTAAAGGATAATGGCAAAGGTTTTAATGAGGTTACTAAGTCGGGTGCTAACGGGTTGAATAATATCCGGGCAAGGGCAACTGCATTAAGTGGTACTGCAGAAATTATTTCAGCACTTGGTAAAGGCACAATGGTAACTATAAAAGTGCCTGCTGCTTAGTACAGCGAAAATCTTTTGCGCACCTGTAGTGCTACATGATAATGTGGTACAATATAAATTTATTACGCACTATTTTTGACATCGATTATGGCAATTAAAGTATTGATATACGATGATAATGTGGCATTGCGCAACAGCATGGAGGTGCTGCTAAATGATATTGCTGATTTTGAAGTGGTGGCCGCAATGCCCAATGCAGAAACCATTGCCACCGACCTGAAAACATTTAAGCCTGATGTGGTGCTGATGGATATTGATATGCCCGCAGTAAATGGTGTGCAGGCAGTAAAAATGATCCGTAAAATAAACGACCAGTTACCGGTGATCATGCTCACCGTATTTGATGACAATGAAAATATTTTTAAAGCCATTTGCGCAGGAGCATCGGGCTATATTTTAAAAAGATATGCTACAGAAGAAATACCTGCCGCTATTCGTAATGTACTTACGGGTGGTGCGCCCATGACGGGTTCAGTAGCAAGAAAAGTGTTGCAGATGGTGCCGCAAGCAAAAGATGAACAACACGAAAAAGCCGACCTGTCCACTAAAGAAATCGCCATATTGCAATTGCTGGTAAACGGGTACAGTTATAAAATGATCGCTGCCGAAATTTGCATCAGCATTGATACCGTTCGCTTTCACATTAAAAAGATATACGACAAGTTGCACGTACATTCCGCTACAGAAGCCGTTTCCAGGGCACTGAAAGACAAGTTGCTTTCCTTCTTCATTTAATATTACCACATGATGATGTAGTTGCATAAAGTAGCCTGCGTAGGTATTTTTGGTTATTAAACTTAACCGAAAATGAAAACACTATTTCAATTCGCCTTATCCCTTGTCTTTGCAATGCTTTGCTGTAGTGCAACAGCGCAAAAGCCGGTCATTCAAAAAAACACCACGCCGGGAAAGATAAATCTACCGACACCAAAGATGGTTGTTGCTTTTAAGCCCGACCTGCAATTTGTAAGCGCTAATGTAATTGCAGTGGAGGAACTAACGGCACAACATCTCATCCGCATCAAGCTATCCATCACCTACAAAAATGCAGGCGCTGCCAATGCCGATAAAAATTTTAGTCTTGACCTGCAGGGGTTCTTTGGCGACCGTGGTGGCACTAACCATTCGCAGATCGGAAGTAACTGTAACCTGCATCCGCTTGCAGCAGGCCAATCTCGTACTGAGGAATGGTGGTTTTTAAAAGATGTAACTGCATTGGGCCGAGGTCATCACCAGTGTGAGGTACGCATCGATTGTACCGACAGGATAGCAGAATCGGATGAGACTAATAATAACTCACCACAGTTTGATATTAACGTACAATAAAACTTTTTAAACTTGTTATGTTTCTAAGACCTGACAGGTTTTTATAAAAACTATAAACACTAAGACATGAAACCTCAATTCATTTTACTTGCTGCAGTTGTACTCAGCTGTAATGTTGTTAGCGCACAAACTATTGGTAAAAGAGTAAAAGACAGGGCAGCAGCCAATGCCAATAATAAAGTAGACCAGAAAGTAGACAATGCAGTAGACAGTGCTTTTGATAAAACAGGAAAAGCCATCAATGGAATTTTTAAAAAGAAAGATAAAACAAAGAGTAATAAAACGGACGTTGGCACAACTGCAGCAGATAAAACGGTAACAACAACAGGTAATAACACCAGCAACAATACTAACAACAATACAGGAGGAACATCAACCGGTACAACAAATGCAATTCACTCTTTCGGTGATTTTGTGCCAGGCAACACCATAATATTTTCGGATGATTTTTCAAAAGATGCGATGGGAGATTTTCCTGCCCAATGGAATACCAATGGCAGTGGAAAAATAGTAACTATTGATGGGCAGGAGGGAAGATGGCTTGAAGTGGTACACAATTCTATCATCAATCCTGTAATGGATAAAGCACTGCCGGAAAATTGTACCATTCAGTTTGATCTTTTTTTGCAAAGTGACGGACAACATACCACGCCATTTATTCAATTTGGGCTGACCAACGTAAGGGATATTTTAAAAGAAGACATGTTTTATAAAGACCGCTTCTTTATGAATATCAACCGCTATACCGAAATGGATGGTAAAACTGTAGAGTATGGATTAAAGAATGATGTAGTTGGAAATAAAAGTGATTTTCCCATTACCACTTATGCCAACAAAGTATTGCATGTGGCCATTGCGATCAATAAAGCCCGTATCCGTATTTACCTGGATGAAAAAAAACTGATCGATCTGCCCAGGGCCATTACTCCTTCAATGCTGAATAATTTTTTTCTGAATAACAATTATATCATTCCTGCATCCGAGCTGGGCATGCTGGTGGGCAATGTTGTAATTGCCACCGCCGATGTGGATGCCCGCAGCTTACTCATTAAACAATTACTGGAGGAAGGCCGTGCGGTGACCAACGATATTTTATTTGATGTAAACAGTGATGTGATCAAAGCGGAATCCTTTGCTATCATCAACCAGTTTGGTGATGGCATGAAAAATAATCCTTCCCTAAAAATAAAAATAACCGGGCATACGGATAGCGATGGTAATGCTGCTGCCAATGTAGAACTATCGAAGAAACGTGCGGCGGCTGTAAAAAAATATTTATCAAACAACTATGGTATTGCCGACGACAGGATACAAACCGATGGCAAAGGTGCCATGCAACCCGTGGCAGATAATTCAACAGCAGCAGGTAAAGCAAAAAACCGCCGGGTGGAGTTTGTGAAATTGTAAAGGAAATTAATCATCACAAAGTACTGCTATATGCGGTCCTTGTAAAGACTAAAAGATAAATGTTCAATATGAAAAAATATATTTTGATGCTTTTCAGTGTTGTTAGTTTTTTATTGGTAAATGCACAGCGGCATCCGGCACGGGATACAACCCGCCATTGGGATACCAGTTTTACAAGCATTAACGAAAGTGCAGCGAAATTAATTCATGCCCCAGTATTAACCAGTACAAGCCAACAGCACCAGATAATAGCCCGTCAGCAATTTTGTTTTGATATAATGATGGAAGTGGAGTTAAACTTTGGGCGGATTAGCCGTTATGTGGCGGTTTTCATAAATACTACAGATGGGTATATCGGGTACACGCCACCAACTGCAGGAGGTTCCATAAATATTGTCATGCCGGAGATAGAAAGTTTTGTATTTACTATTATGAGTTATAAGTTGGGTAATATTTATATGTATCACAATCAAAAAGCCTCCCGTGGCGATGGAATTGATCATTTGATTACTACTTCAAATACCGACCAGCACGACTACCAGGAAATGAATAACCTTACCGCTGCCCCATTAAACAGAAAAACCGAGCGCCGCAGTTATGTTTATGGTACTATGAATGCACAAGCCTACAAACGCAGTGATGAACCTACTATCTGGTTTATTAATACTGCTGATTATAGAAGCATATTGCCACCTGCTTTAACAGTGCAAAAAATATTAGGTGCTTTTGGTGTAGGCGTGATACAAACAGATTTTGGATCATTTATTTTATGCGAAAGAACCAATGGAACAAGTTATACCAAAATTACCAATATAGAAAGATGCCATGTTTGTTTTGACCCTTCCGGTTTTAAAATGACGGAAGCAGATTTTTATACTAAGCAAACTGCAGATATTAGGGCAGAGCGTGAAAAAATTAACCGGGATCAGGCAGAAGCGCAACGAGCCGAAAGTTGTGTAAGTGAAAGAATGCAACAAATTAATTATAGAAGAGAAATGTTACAAGTGCAGGAAGACAATTTGCTTAAAGCGCAGTCCGGAAATTTAATACAAGATAATAATGCCCAAAAAGGGATGTTGGGCATGATGGATTATAATGCGGCTGTGCATAGTTCGATATTAGCAACAAAAACAACAATATGTAATATAGAATATGGTATAGGTCACCGCCAGGCAAATGAACCAGATAATGGTGCCGCAGAGAGGCTTAGTTGTCAACAGCAAATTCTTAGTAATTTAATGATTACAGAAGGCCAAATGCAAGCTATTGATGCAAGATATAATACAGGAAGTGCAATGGATTTAGTTAGAAGAAATGCGGAGAAAGCAAGAATTTATTCCAGAGTAATGCAAGCTGCTGGTTGCAATTAATAGCTTATAAAAAAAGAAAAAATGAATTGCTTTTATTGCATTAAACAAAAAATCATGCCGTTTAAGATTTTTCTTTTCTTCGTTTTTATTCTATCATTGGGTAGTTTGGATTTATTTAGCCAAGGCAAATTTGCAGGTTCGTTTAAAAAATTAATTGGTCGCACCTATTCCAACGACAGGCATATACCGGGACTGGAAGGTTATGATTACCGCCAGGGAGATTTGATTACGGATGTAAATGACGAGGAATCACAATTCATCACCGTTTTTATAAAAGGAAGAAACGCCGCCGTAGTTTACAGCGCACAAACAGGTACCACTAAAAAAATATTTACCATAATTGATATCATTCAAATTACCGGCATACCACCCGGTTGGGAAATTAAAACAGCAGGCTGTAGTGAAGGGGCAACAGAACCAGAAATTATTATTGCATTGGTAAACCCCGGAAAAAAACAATACACCACTACAGTAAAACAGGCATGGCTTTGTGAACGGGACAGATTGCGAATAGAAGCTATCGGTACAAAAAATGTGAAGTGCCTGAATGAAGGATTTGGTGAATGAGCAGTGCACAAAAAAAAATTCTACATGGTTTCCAATGTTGCCTTATTCCTCGGCCTCCAGATAAGATAATAATACATTAAAAAAAGCAGGCCAATACAAAATGGTATCATCGCAGATTGTTTGCCGGTTAAACCGAAGAGCAAGATCTTTTCATCAAAGTGAAAAAACTCACTGATCATCCAGAAACTGTTGGCGCTGATCCAGAATACAATCGCAAAGTTGTGGCACATCTCACTCACAAAATCTTTGTTTTTAAATGCGATCCAAATGGCTACTGCCAATGTGGGTACGATCATCACTAAACCCAACGGCCGCCATACCATACACCAGCTGATATCTTTAAACAACCAAAATACAATGTGTAGGTTTTCCATTTTTCTAAACTTTACCGGAATGGAATAGTTTTGTTCAGCAGCCATGTTTCAATATTTTTTCTGAATACACAAAATACAGGAATTGTTTTAAAACAAAAACTTGTTGATATCGGGTAAAAGAAAGAGGTAACATTTTGCAAAAATGTTACCTCTTTAAAAAGTTTACAAAACATAATCTTCTCAACGGTCTCCTCCATTTCCCCCTTTTCCGCAGGATGCTGCGCAAGGGGGATAGGGGTTCTACTCCACATTCACCCTTATCCCTTCACTATGGCTTGTAAATTCCGGCGCATACATACATTGAATTGTAGTAATGCCATTACTGAAATTACCGGTATGCGTAACAAACAAAGGATATTCAAAAACATAAGTACCCCGGCTTAACCAGCCAAAGAAAAAATTAGTGCTGGCATCTTTAGTGCTTTCGTAATAACCCAAACCACCCTGGTATTTATATTCGCTGATCACATTTGCAGGTTCCATACAAGCTGCCCTCATATCTTTCATGTGCACGTATTCCATATCACGGTCTACCTTTAATTCAATGCGCACTTTTACTTTGTCGCCCACTTTTAATTCAGCGCCGTCTGCCAATGCTTCCAGCACAGGTCCTTTATCCGAATTTCTTTCAATGAATAATTGCTTCTTTAATTTTAATGGTGTTTCAGCAGGAGTGATCTTATCTAAATCCTCAAAATATTGCCAGTACACACTGCCCCAACTACCCCCTCCGCCTCCGCCAGATGGCGGAGAACTTTGTAAAGATTTAAGCGAAACAGAAATATTACCCATCTCTGGTTTTACTTTTTCGCCTTCAATTCTTTTTTTGAAATAACCGGTGCCGGCTTCTGTTGCATTGTCGGCGCTTTTAATTGTAGTGTTGCCTAAGTTGATGGTCACTTCTTTTTCTTCACTCAACCAGCTGTTGCCACCTAACAATAGCGCATAACATGCTTCGGCAGTAGCTTTGGTAGTCTTCCAGTTTTGTGTTTGCTTTTGTTTAAGTATCCATGTTTTTAAATCATCAACAGTGGACATATTTTTATCAACATCAGTAAAAGCTTCCACCATCATCGCTTGTGATTCAATGGGTGCCTGGTGCCAATAGTAGCCGCCTGTTGTCCATTCTTTCCAGTACATACCCAACTCTTCTTTTATAATGGCATTTTCTTTTAGTGATTTTATGATTGCTTTTGGTGTTACCTCATCTTTGGTGCGGTTCAATGCCAGTGCAATCATGGCCTGCTCGTATTTACCATTGCTCAACCAGAATTTTTGTGCCTGGCCACGGTAATAATTATAAGCCGTCATCGATGCATCAGCAATTTTGTATTCCACAAAAAAGCTGCGCATGTACAAATACTGAATTTCGATATCACTTAAATTATTATTGCTCAATTTTGCTTTATAGCGAATTAAATTATCGTAATCTTCTTTTATTTTTTTGTCCAGATAAACAACCGCTTTATCAACAACCGTTTTTACTTTTTGATAATTGTCTCCGGTTAAAGCATTCAGCTTGCGTAAATGGCCGATGCCGGTGATGATGTATTGCGTAATGTACCGATCATCTGGCCCGCCTTTAAACCATACAAAACCACCATTACTGCTTTGCATTTCTTTCAGCTTATTAAATGCTTTATCCATTTCGCTGCTCATCTTCACCATGTCGAACAATAAAGCAATATTTTTCTTTTGCTGATTTTCATTTTGTGCAGCCATTACCCATGGTGTTTCTTCCAGTAAAACCGATTTCAATTCCTGGTTCTTTTCCAAATTGCTCTGCAATGCTGCAGTATCAATAGTTTTCCATTTTTCAAAAATGGTTTTGATCTTTGGGATACTGTTGCTGATAGATGTTGCCAAAGCATTGGCATAATAGCGATTGAAAGTTTGCTCCGCACATTCGTAAGGATACTCCATTAAATAAGGCAATGCCTGCACCGCATACCATGCCGGGTTACTGGTATACTCCACCGTAAGTGCATGATTGCTGAGGGTATTGCTGCTGCCGCTGTTCAATAGTTTATCAAACTTAAAATTCTTAGTGGTTTGATTGCGCAGGTTAATAGGCATTGATTCCGTAACAAGCTTCCTGTTGGTTAATACAGGCAAAGCCATTTCTTCACCATCACTGGCGTTAGTGGTTTTAGCAATGATGCGGTAACTCATGGCGCTGTTAAAATTAAACGGCACTTCCATCGGGAATTTTACTGCGGCACTTTGTCCTGCAGCCACAGTAAAGTATTGTGTGGGAAACATATTTTTAAACCAGCCATCTACAGGTTTGTTGGTGGCGGCATCTAACAATTCTAATTGTGCAGTGCCGGTAACTTCGCTATCGCCAAGGTTTACAATTTTTGCACTGAATTCCATTTTATCACCCTCACGTAAAAAGCGTGGCGCATTGGGTTGCACCATCAATGGTTTTTGAGTTACGGTAGTTTTCTCAATATAACCGCTGGCCAGATCTTTAGTATGCGCCAGCGTCATCAACTTCCATTTGGTTAATGCTTCAGGAATGGTAAATTCAAAACTGATATTGCCTTCGGCATCTGTTTTTAAATTGGGGAAGAAGAAAGCTGTTTCGTTGAAGTTTTTACGGATTTGTACAGCATCGTTTGGCAACTCTTGATATTTGCCTGATGAATTTCGACCAGATCTCATGTCGAAGAGAATAGTGTCACTTACACTTAAAAATCCTCCTGTTTCTTTCCATGAACCTTCCCTCACGCCTGGCTTTTCAACTTTCACCCCTGCTACTTTTCCTTCCAAAGCCATTGCCGGCGCAGCGAAATAACTTACTGCTTCACTTCTCTTCGCATTATACCTTATATCGGGATTCAAATCATGCTGAAAATTATAATCGAAATCACCGCCACTATAATTTCCATATGCTACACCACCAAAATAAGCAAGCTTGTCATAAGTTTTTCTAAAGGTCTGCTCATTGTATTGCTCTGTTTTATTGTAGGCGTCAGATACTTCTTTATTAAATCCCTTCTCTATCCAATTTACTGTATTGTATAAAGATGGCCAGATATTGATCCTGCTCCAGCTATGTGGTTTAAATTGATCCAAAGAAGCATCATACATACCTGCTAACATTTCTGCAGCTACCTGCTCACCTTTATTACCGGTAATTTTTACACTCCATTTTTCATTGGCACCCGGCAATAATTTATCACGGAAGGTGGAGTAAGCAATATTCAATTCTTTATTGCTCCAGGGGATGGTAAAACTTTCACCGCCTTTATATACACGGTTATGCTGTACAAACGCATAACTCATGGCCATACCACCACGGTCTGTTTCTCCCGCAGATTCAGCAAATGGCACTAATTGATTTTTGGTGATGGTTGGATAAGTAGTGTTGATTGTTTTATCCATTTTAGATAAAGCATGTATCAACCAGATATTATCAAAACCTGTAGCCATAGTATACTCTACTTTTTCTCCGGGTTGAACAGTCGGTTTCTTTACATCTACTGTGATTGCTTCATTAACTGTTTTATTGGTTGAGGAACTAATTAATTGAATGTACTTTTCTGCCCTCACTTCTACACCATACTTATCCTTTGTCGTCGCAACTATCTTATACCACCCGGCTTTTAATTGACCATTCACTATTGACCATTCACTTTTACCTATTGACCATTCACCACTCTCTTTGGTTGTATCCGTTTTATCCAGCGCCTTATCTCCCAATGGCCAGTTACTTTTTTTATCTTCATCTTTATAGATATCATAAGGGAAATAAGTGGCGTACTCATCTTTACTCATTATAAATTGATCGGGCATATCCCAATAGCGTTCACGATAAATTTTATCCGGAGATTTTACTTTGGTGATCGTAACATTTACATTGGCCTTTTCAAAAATATCATTCAGGTTAGTACTGGTGATGTTTAGTTTCTTCAAACTATCGGCAGGTATTTTTTCCGGCATATCAATATTCAGTTGCAACATCTGGTAAGCAACAGCAACAGAAGTGCTGCCGCTTCTTGTTTCACCATTAATGTCGGTAACATCAGCGCTTACTTCGTAATAAAAAACAGGCTGGCTTTTTTTATCTACACTTTCATCGGGCAAAGCCTTAAACGTAATTTTGAATTCACCTTTGGCATCGGTTACTACTTCACCATTGGTAATTTCTGTTTGATCGGTTCTGCCATAAATAGATTTGCCACGTCCCCTTGAAATATATCCCCATTCCCACCAAATAGGATAACGCACATTACGTACCACACGGTATTTTACTTTGGCGCCATCAATATTATTGCCGGCATAAGCTTTAGCAGTACCGGTAATTTTTATGCTGTCGTTTAATCGGTACGTGCCTTTTGGTTTTTGTATCTCGGTAAAAAATTTAGGGCGTTTGTATTCTTCCACGTTAAAGGTTTCGGTGGCGTTATTGCTGCTGTCAAATATATTGAACTGGCCATTTAATGCACCTTCAGGTAATTTGAATGTGCCATTAAAACTACCAAACTCATTACTGGTTAATTTTAAATCAGCAACTTTTTGATAGTTGGCATTACGTAAAATAATGGTAGTGCTGTAACCGGGCACTACTGCACTTTTGCCGGCATCTTTCTGATTTTGTACCACAATACCTTTAAAGTAAAGGGTTTGGCCGGGGCGGTAAATACTGCGGTCGGTAAATAAAAAGGTTACTGGTTTTGCTTCCGGCGTTTCGTAACTGTTATAGGTATTGTAGCCTTCATTATCATCCATAAACAATTCGTCCGTATTATTTTTTAACTGCAATAACACATTACGATAGTCTTTACTCACCTTCATTTTAAACATGCCATTTTTATCGGTGGTGTATTTCTCAGCTTTTATTTCTTCCTGTATGCTGGTTTGATAATTGTATTTGGTTTCCCATACCTGCACCTGTGAGTTGGGCAGTGGTTGTCCGTTATCGCGGTGCAATACATAGTACTCGTTGTTATTATTGTGGATGTAACTGATATTACTTACATAAGTTACCTGCTTTGCAATAATATTTTTGCTGAGCGAAAAATTTTCGTCAATGCTGGCTAAAATCAAATACACGCCATTGGCAAGCCCATCAATTTTTATTTCGGTAGCATGTTGCTGATAGTCGTTTAAATCAGGTAAAGTAACGCTCCAGTTTTTAACGGGCTTTAATGCTACATAAGCTGCCCACAGTTTTTCATAATCCCTGCGGTCGAATTTTTTTATCTCATCCCTTGATGTTTTTACAATGCGGAAATAAACCTTCGGCACATTTTTATAATTTACTAATGTGCGGAAAGGATCATTGATAGTGTTTACTTTTTCTGTTTCAATATTTAATGAAGGTTGCAAAATATTGCCGATTAGATTTTGGCAGTTGATACCACCTTCGCTTTTCGGAAATTTTTTCACTGCTGCATCACACAATTCTTTGGCTCGTTTTATTTCGTATTGATTTTCTGTTTTTGTATTGGCTTCAAACTGCTGGCCACGGTTGTAATAGATCCCGGCCCTTAAATACATAGCCTGTGCCGACAATGGGTTATCTGCAAACCTGGATTCTATATCTTTTAAAGCCATCTCGTAAAGCTTTTCTTTACCCTCAATGGTTGCATATTGATTTACAAAGTTCAGGCGTATCAAATCGGCATCCAGTAATGCATCAGGCTTAGCATCGTTTAAATGAAATTTTAAAACATCCTGCAATAATATAATGGCGCTGTGCTGTAGTGATGCGGTATCTTTTGTTTTAAGAGCAACATTTACAAATTCACCCGCTGGTGCAAAGGCCTTTGGGTCGGTTATTTTAAATTCATATGCCGGTTTGGTTAACTGGTTTTCATCAGTTTTAAAATAGGCAAGGGCACGGTGCGCTAAAAAATCGTACAAGGTAGGCAGCAATTGACCTGTATTTTCACCCTTAACTATGATGGGTGTAAATGCAGTTGTTTT
>Ga0302164_10000516_pt1 | contig 12937 bp, 8 predicted proteins | sample I_Fen_E3_1_FD_193500 | JGI IMG/M metagenome (GOLD analysis project Ga0302164, IMG submission 193500) | Peat permafrost microbial communities from Stordalen Mire near Abisko, Sweden - I_Fen_E3_1 | ecosystem: Environmental > Terrestrial > Soil > Wetlands > Permafrost | place: Sweden: Abisko...
CCCGGATAGTTTTATATTATATAAACCAAAAGATATTGTCAGTGGTGATTTTTATTTCTTCTGCAAACAGGAACATTTAATAATCTTCGCTGCCGCTGATTGCACCGGACATGGGATTCCAGGGGCGATACTAAGTACCGTAGGCTATGGGATACTTGATCAGGCAGTGAATGAAATAAAACTTACCGAACCATCATATATTTTGCATCATTTATACTCCAGAATACATCGTTTCCTGCGAAATGATTCAGAAGGATCCGGTATTTCTGATGATATGGATATCATTCTTTGTGTTCTGGATACCAGGACCAACATCCTGAGTTATTCCGGGGTAAAGAACCCGATTTACCACATCAGAAATGGCGAAATAACTGAGTACCAGTCTAAAAACCTCTCTGAGAATATTGATAATGATGAGTGCCAGTTTACATCTGAAAAGATACAATTGAATACTTCAGATACAATATACTTATGTTCAGATGGCTATACTGATCAGTTCGGGGGGAAGCATCATAAAAAGTTTCAGAAAAACAGATTAATGAATTTTTTACTTAGTCTTCAGGATTATTCAATGTCAGAACAAAATGACAAATTATATGAAGAGATTGAGCGCTGGAGAGAAGAAAACAATGAAGACCAGACTGATGATATTTTAGTTATTGGAATCAGAATATAGATTATGTCAAGTATTTTACCGGGTTATGAATACGATATCTTCATCAGTTACCGCCAGAAAGACAATAAATATGATGGTTGGGTAACTGAGTTTGCAGACAATCTGAAGCATGAACTTGATGCAACTTTTAAAGAGGAACTCAGCGTATATCTTGATATTAATCCGCATGATGGTCTATTAGAAACTTATGATGTAGATGCTTCCCTGAAAGAGAAACTGAAATGCCTTGTTTTTATACCTGTTATCTCTCAAACCTATTGCGACATCAGAAGTTTCGCCTGGCAACATGAATTTTGCGCATTCAATAAAATGGCCAGGGAAGATCCTTTCGGCAGAGACATTAAATTGGCTAATGGAAATGTTGCCAGCAGAATTCTGCCTGTAAAAATACATGAGCTTGATGCAGAAGACAGATCCCTTCTCGAGGTTGAATTAGGAGGCATTTTGCGATCAGTAGATTTTATATTTAAGTCTACTGGAATAAATCGTCCCCTGAAGCCTAATGATGATCGGACAGAAAATGTCAATCACATTTATTATCGTGATCAGATAAATAAAGTGGCGAATGCTGTTAAAGAAATCATAAGGGGATTAACTCACCAGGCAGGTGACCAGACAGAATACTGGGCGCCAGGTTCTAAGGATTTTTTTAATGAACAACAAAAGAATGCTTCAGAAAAGAGCATTGCTGTATTACCATTTACTGATATGAGTCCAGCCCATGACCAGGAATATTTAGGAGATGGGTTGGCGGAGGGGCTATTGACAATTCTTTCGCAGGTTAAAGAATTAAAAGTAACAGGGCGCACGTCATCCTTCTCTTTCAAAAATAAAAACACCGATCTCACGACAATAGGGAAAGCATTAAATGTAGAAAATATTCTTGAAGGCAGTATACAGAAATCAGGAAAAAGGGTTCGCATAACAGTACAGCTTATTAATGCAGCTGATGGATATCATATCTGGAGTCAGAGATATGACAATGAAATGGATGACATATTTGACTTGCAGGATGATATTTGTTCAAAGATTTCCGAACATCTGAAAGTAACTTTATTAGAAGATCACTCAACAGCTATAAATAAAAGATCAACAAAAAATTCAGAAGCATATGAATTGTTTTTAAAGGGAGATTTTTATAGCAGAAAATATTCTAAGGAAGGGTTTGAGAAGGCAAATGAGTTCCTTAAAAAGGCTGTTGAATTGGATCCGGAATATACTGATGCCTGGTGGTACTTAGGATTTGTGAATTATGAACAGCATGGCTTTCTCTTCCTTCAGAAAGATAGACTTGAAACAGCAATATACTGTGCAAATAAAGCTATTTCCCTCGATGAAACTAATGCTCATGCTCATTTCCTTAGAGCACTTATTCACTTTACATCTGACTACAACTGGAAAAAAGTGGAATCAGAAATAACTTCCGGTAATAAATATACTCATACTCATGTTCCTTCAACCTATTTTTTACCAATAGAGGCATGGTATCGCGCAATGTTGTATGGTCATTTCGATTTTGCAGTTCGACGTTTGCAAAAAGGGGTTGAACATGATCCACTGAATTTTCACTATCAATTCCATCTCGCTCAGATTTATTTGTTTGGAGCACGTGACTATAAAAAAACAATATCTGTTCTTAACAGCATTCTGGAATTAGGCTTTCCAATGCAACAGGCATGGCGTCCAATGTGTCTTGTTTATCTGTTTGAAGAAAAATATGACAAGGCAGAAGAATATGCCCGGAAGGATTATGATGCTTCAGAAGGAAAGGGACATGGGGCTGCTCATCTTATAATGTGTTTAGCTGCTTCGGGGAAAAATGAGGCAGCCCTACAATTATATAAATTGGTAAAAGAGACATTTACTTTGTCCCAATTCCCCTATTTTCTGCATGCTAAGGTAAATATCTACCTGAGACAAAATGATGAAGCCTTTACATATCTCGATAAAGCAATAACAGAGAAAAACTACTGGTTGTTTACTTTAAAATATTCACCGGAATGGGATATGTTACGTTCAGACCCGAGGTTTGATAAAATTCTTGAAAGGATGAATTTTCCGAAGTAATTTGGTTATAGTCCAATTCCTTCCTAAATTTATTGCATAGAACTATTATTTATGGCGAGTCTCATCCCCGGTTACGAATACGATATTTTCATCAGCTACCGCCAGAAAGACAATAAATAAGATAGCTGGGTAACTAAGTTTGTTGACATCCATTAAAGAGAACTTGAATTAGAGGATCTATTGAAACATTTTATCAGGAAATGTGTTTGTTTGTATTATGAAAACAATAAAAAGCCGTATTCTTATCGTCCTGATTTTGATTCAGTCTCTGATAAACTTATCATTTTTAAATAATGATGATTTCTTTTCAATTATATTACTGCCCGACACGCAGTATTACACCTCCAGCTACCCTGAAATGATTTATAAACAGATGGACTTCATTGTGGAAAATAAAAATCCTCTTAATATCCAGTATGTAATTCAGCTGGGTGATCTGACAAATAACAATAAGGAATACGCCTGGGAGGTTGCCGATAAATCGTTTAAAATCCTTGAGAATAAAGGAATCCCCTATTCGATCGTCTATGGAGACAATGACATGAAAAACCCTGGTAAGAATTATTACGATGGTAAGCGGCATACTGAATACCTTCATAAGTATTTCCCTGTCTCACGCTTTGAAAATCAGAGTTCGTGGTGGAAGGGCGGATTCTTTGATCCTGAAAAAATTGATAACTATTATTGTCTTTTCAATTATAAGGATTACAAATTCATGATAATGAACCTTGAGCTGGCTCCAAGAAGTGCAGTGTTGAAGTGGGCCGACACTATAATTGCTCAGAATGCATCCAGAAAAGTTATTATAGTCACTCACGATTATCTCGACAGAAATGGAAACCGGCTTAATGATCTTAATAGCTTTAAGCTTGATGGAAAGGATGCAGAAGGTAAACCTAAAGGGAATAATGCAGATGCTGTATTTAAAAAGCTTGTCAAAAAAAACTCTAATGTAATTTTGGTATTATGCGGTCATAAAGAAGGTGAATTTCAAAAAGAAGTCAAAATAAAAAAATCAAAGGATTCAGACGAAACCAGAAAAGTGTTCGAGATTCTCAGCGATTTTCAGGATGAAAAAATAAAAGGGACCGATGAGAGATCAGGTAAGGGTTTGTTGCGGGTATTGAAATTTTATCCCGATAAGAATGAAATTGGAATATTTACTGTAAGCGCTCTTACCGGAAAAGCAAAAGAGAATGAAATACACTTATTTTTGTGAAAATGAGTAAAGCCTGACAATACCTTTGAATGTTATCTGAAAATCGGAGCTGTAAATGAACGGACCGGGAAAAATACCAATTACAATAGGTGTTATTGGTCATCTTGATGCGATAACCACGCAGGAACATAAACAGCAAATTGAACAATTGTTTAAAGATCTGGCTGCAAAGTATCCCAATTCTCCCGTTTTTCTCTTTTCTTCCCTTGCAGAAGGAGCAGACAGATTTGCTGCTAATGTTTTTTTAGACCTGAAAAGAAATAATGAAGATTTTAAAGAAAGATTCGAACTTATTATCCCAACCCCTTTTGACGATGAAGAATACAGGAACGACTTTGACAAGGATTCTGATAAAGAATATAATGATCTGGCTAAACAGGCATTTAGAAAATTTTGCATAGGCTGCGACAGGAAAAAAACCGACAGGGCCCAACATTATCTCGATACAGGGAAATTTGTCGCTGACAGTTCGTTGATATTGATAGCCTTCTGGGATGGACAGGGTGGAAAAAAGGGAGGAACGGCAGATATTGTACATTACAAGAGAAAAGGTGATGACAATGATATTGCAGAAAGTACATTTGAATATGATGGAAGTGTTTTTGTTCTGCCATGTAAAAGAAACTCAGCCTGTGAACCGGTTTCAATAGTTCAGAATGAAAATATTGAATTATTGCTTGAGACAGTTTTAAAAGATTCTTCAATTAAAGAAGCACTTGAGAAAATTGAAGAAATCAATTCTGATTCATTAAAAATAAATCAAAAAGTCCGGATAAAGTCACAAAGTTATCTTATCCCTGATCCGGAAATATTGGATTCCCATCAAAAATCATTACTGAACATGTACTCAGTTCTGGATGTCTTATCTGTAGGGTTTCATAAGAAATACATGAAAATTGTTATCTGTTTATTTATAATCGGATTATTATTGGTAATGTCCTTTTCTATCTACACCAATCTTTGGTTAAACAAGGGAGTCCTGGCAATTGCGATGCTTCTTATCGTTTCAGCCGGCATTCTTTATTCTTATTCCAGGGTTACAAAAGATCATATGAAATATTTAAATAACCGGACCCTGGCAGAAGCTTTGAGGATTCAGTTTTACTGGAACATTGCCGGGATAAATCAAAATGTTTCCGATTACATCTTAAGAATACACCGTAAAGAATTTGTATGGATCGAACATGTTCTCTCATCAGTGTATGGAATTACTTATAATGATAAAACTATAACTTCCGCAGCAATAAACTATCTGACAATAAGCTGGATTAAAAATCAGGCTGATTTCTTCGAATCCTCAGTCAGAAGGATGACTCATAAACTGGCTCAATATCATTTAATTTCAAACATATCTTTTGTTATTGCCTTTGGACTACTTCTTTCCATTTTTTTTCTGGAACACTTTTATGTAACAAACAACTGGATGAACTATCTCCAGGTTGTAGTAGGAACATTGCTAAGTATTTTTGCCCTCATCAGAGCTTTCATACAAATTAAGGGTTATGACCAGTTACTTACTCAGTATGAACTAATGAATGTACTCTACCAGAAAGCCGAAGTAAAAATAAACCAGGTTTGTTCAACCCCTCAGGAGACGAGCGATCAGTATACTTATCTTAAAGAATTGTTCTTTATTATTGGCAAGGAAGCCCTGATTGAGAATGGTAACTGGTACCTCATCCTGAAGGAAAAGGAGCCGGGGATAGAGGGGATCTGACTTTTACCTGATATTCGTCTTATGCATTTTTATATCAGCCTGAAAAGAATAATGTTTCAACCTTTGCCTATTTCCGCGGTAGGCGATAAAGTATTGTAGCATAGAGTTTCAACCTCTTTCTCTTTTCGCCGCAGGCGATTAAGTTTTGTAGAATAAAGATCCAACTCAATTTCTGTTCGACTTCTTAAATGATTCTCTTTAACCTCTATGAGGTATAAATAAATCATCGATGTCATTTCTTCTACAATACTGTAAGCCCTACGGGCTATTAAAAACTCAATAAACTTTTCACCATAGGCGATTAAGTATTGTACTAGCATGGTGATTTTACCTTATCCTCTCTTCGCCGTAGGCGATAAAGTATCGTAGCATAGTGATTTTACCTTAACCTCTTTTCGCCGTAGGCGATAAAGTATTGTAGCATAGAGTTTCAACCTCTATCTCTTTTCGCCGTAGGCGATAAAGTATTGTAGCATAGAGTTTCAACCTCTATCTCTTTTCGCCGTAGGCGATTCAGTATTGTAGAATATAGGCTTTACCTCATATTTTTACCACGTAGCGGTTAAACATTTTGTCATGGAAACAAAATTTCATAATTTTGTTTAGCTGCATTATTAATAAAACATAATTTATCATGAAACCAGGAACATTTACTCAAATTTATGTCCAGCTTGTTTTTGCTGTACAAAACAGGGAAGCTGTATTGACAAGAGAAATCCAGATGCGTGTATTCGAGTACATCAGCGGGATTATAACAAAGATGAATCACAAATCCATCATTGTTAATGGGATATCGAACCATGTACATATACTTTTGGGATTAAATCCATCCATTTCAGTTTCAGATACAGTCCATGATATTAAAAGAAGCTCTTCCCTGTTTATAAACAAAGAAAAACTCTGCATAGGCAAGTTCTCCTGGCAGGAGGGTTATGGAGGTTTTTCATACAGTCGTTCACAAATTCCTGATATATACAACTACATTGAGAATCAAAAATCGCATCATCAATTAAAATCATTCCAACAGGAATATACTGACTATCTCATTGCAAATGAAATGGAATTTGATTCTCAATTTCTGTTCGACTTTTTAGATGATTCTCTTTAACCTCTACGAGGTATAAATAAATCATCGATGTCATTTCTTCTACAATACTTTAAGCCCTACGGGCTATTAAAAACTTAATAAACTTTTCACCGTAGGCGATTAAGTATTGTACTAGCATGGTGATTTTACCTTATCCTCTCTTCGCCGTAGGCGATAAAGTATCGTAGCATAGTGATTTTACCTTATCCTCTTTTCGCCGTAGGCGATAAAGTATCGTAGCATAGTGATTTTACCTTATCCTCTTTTCGCCGTAGGCGATAAAGTATTGTAGTATGGTGATTTTACCTTAACCTCTTTTCGCCGTAGGCGATAAAGTATTGTAGCATAGAGTTTCAACCTCTATCTCTTTTCGCCGTAGGCGATTAAGTATTGTAGAATATCGGCCCAATCCAAGATTCTTTACCACGTAGCAGGTCTTTTATAATCTATGATTTATAAAGTTTTGATTTAATTCTTGACAAGCTGCAATACGGAGAAATAAGAAATCTCTTGAACCATTAGTATCAAGAACCGCAACTTTTCGAATTATCAGCTTTATGCTTTTTTTAATCAGCTTGAGTGATTTTTTTCCTTAAAATAAATATCCAACAAAGCTCTTTTCCTCTTATAATTAATTTTGCGGATTTTAATCTTGGAAATCTCTTTCCCGGTCTTTTCGGAGACATCCTGTAAGAGCTTCTCTTTTTTCTCTGGTTTAAGTAATTCCAGCCTGTCATAAACAATTTCATGATTTTCAATCTTGTACTTTAACACGAACTCTTCCAGTAAATAAGCGGCCAGAACTATTATTATGTTGATGATTAGAACCCCCAGCAAAGGGAACTTAACCAGTTTTAATGAATTGACTACGGCAATCCCAAAAGTAGCAAAAGTATATGCCATGTCCTTCTCGGTGAAATTTCTGGTCCTAAGTCTCAATAACCCGAAAATGGCAAATAATCCAAATCCCATTCCCATCTCTATATAAACTGATCTGAGTATGGAGACAATAAAAAAAGCAATTATCCCCATTAAGAATAAGCTGAAAAGGAATTTCTCCTTCCCGGAATATCTGAAATAAATAACTCTAATCAGAATAAAGAGAAAAATTAGAGCAATAGCAAACCGCCAGATTATACCTACAAATGCCGGATTGGCAAGATCATAAAATTTTTCATCCATTATTAGAATTTTTAAGTATTATAAATCCTTGCATGTATTTGTCAGATTGTAAAGTATCTTATCTTTATTCCCTGTCAGTTGATTAAAAAATCCATCAAGATAACTGGTTAGATCCTTTTTAACCTGATTGGACAGGTAAGGGAATTCATTGATCACCTTGTAAAACTCAGCCTTTTTCGCTAAAAACATATCAAGTTCCTGCCTGTACACCTCCTTGGGCCGGCATATTCCATAGAATTTACGCTCCCTTACATTTTCAATTCCTATTTCTTCAGTCGGTATTGCGTAACTCGGGTTCACCAGTCCTGTCCAGTCAAAATCATGAGGAATAGCTATTCCAAGACCCCCGTTTGGATCAAAACCCTGCGATTTAATTACGGTAACATTATGCTGGCCAGGAACAGACCAGTCATAATTCCCAATCATGTAATTGAATATGGAAAGCCTGTCCATTATCCTTGGAATGATACTTTTCTGGTTCAATGTTTTTATTTTAACAGTAGTACAATTTGTCCTGGCAGTAAGCATATCTAAAGGTTCAATGAAAAATGCAAATTGTTTAATCGGCTTTCTCTTTTTTTGGGTATCCACATAGTTAACTGTTACCAGCCGAACCCTGAAACTTGTGTCGGTTAATACATTAAACAGCTTGTAGGCGAGATATTCACGCAGTATATAATCTTCATTTATTTTATTGAAATTGCATTGAGGAGCCAGTTTAAGTTTTGATATTTTATTAAGGTCGGTATAGCTGAATTTTGCCTTTTTGATATCCAGTTCGATTGGAGCAAATGTGCAGTTCTGGTTACGCCATATACCGCGGGTTTTCAATCCGATATCCCTGCTTATTGAATCTGTTTTGCTTAAATGAATTGTAAGATTTGCCTGCAGGTACTGATCCTTTGGTTTTGACTTGAAATAAGTTGTCAGATCAAAACCGAGGGTGATCTCCATTATCTTATCATCCTCAAAAAGCCTGAAGCTTTTCTTTAATGAATCAGGGGTCACAGTTTGGCCAATAGAAATCTCATCTCTGCACATGAACAGAAGAATTATTATAACCGCAGAGGAGAACTGAAAGAATATCTTTTTTTTCATATCACTAAAAAATATAAATATCAGTATGCCTACTATCTGATTTTCTTTGTATTGTTAATAGTAAATTTATTAAATAATTTTTAAATCCGGAGTTTTTTGTGAAGAGATTTTTATTTGACTTGTATTAATTACAATCGTAACTTTAACACAATGATCATCTGCTATGGCAAGCATTATTCCGGGTTATGAATTTGATGTCTTCATCAGTTATCGTCAGAAAGATAATAAATACGATGGATGGGTTACGGAATTTGTCGATTATCTTAAACGCGAACTCGGTGCTACATTCAAGGAGGAGGTAAATGTTTATTTCGATTTCAACCAGCAAGACGGACTTTTAGAGACACACGATGTGGATGCCTCCCTGAAGGATAAGCTTAAATGCCTTGTTTTTATTCCGGTTATCTCGCGAACCTATTGTGATACAAAATCTTATGCATGGGAAAATGAGTTTAAGGCATTTATTGAACTGGCTTCCCAGGATCATTTTGGACTGAAGGTTATATTGCCAGGTGGAAATGTGGCGAGCCGTGTGCTCCCTGTCAGAATACACGAACCGGATATTTCTGATATTAAGTTATGTGAATCGGTACTGGGAGGTGCAATTCGCGGAGTTGATTTTATTTATAAGTCTCCCGGAGTTAACAGACCTTTGAGAGCCAATGAAGATCATCCCCAGGATAACCTCAGCAGAACTTACTACCGTGACCAGATCAACAAAGTGGCAAATGCAATAAATGAAATTATAAACAGCTTAAAGAGAACAGAGAACTCTCTGAGGAGGGAAAACTGGTCATTTACCGAGGCTGTGGACCAAAATCAAACTGCAGTTCTTTTTAAAGGGGAGAGTGAAAAGATAGTCGGCACCCGGCAAATAATTAAAGAAAAATTTCAGAAGAAAGGTACCAACTGGATAAAAAAACCTGATGCATCATGGTTTAAAAATATTCTAAAGTATCTCTTTTCAATTATGTTTATTGCTTTCATGATTGTATTAGCATTTGGACGTAAAGGCCCGTTTAATTTGTTAGGGCTTGGAAAATCGAAAAGAGATCTTGCAAAAACACATGTTCATACCGCTGTAAATAAAATTAAGAATAAAGAGTATGAAGCGGCAAAAGCAGAACTGGACCTTGCATTTTCAATCGATCCTAAATACTCATATGCATGGAGTTCCATGGCTGCATTAAGCTATATACAAGGGGATTTAAACAATGCTGTGATGGAAACCATTAAAGCAATTCAATACGATCCAAAAAACAGCGGAGCAGCATTTAACATGGCTTTTGCACTGCACGACAAGAAAGATTATTACCAGGCAATTCACTGGTATAAAGAGGCTATAAGGATAGATTCCACATTCCACTGCGATACGGTTTTTGTTCGTGCTTGTAGTGCACTTGGTAATTTATATAATTCAATTAACCAACCCATTGAAGCAATAATAATCCTTAATAAGGCAAGAGAGGAATATCCACGATCTTCGCTCATCTGGATCGTCATCCGAAACCTTGGCAATGCTTATTTAATGCAGGATCAAACTGATTCAGCGCTAAAATATCTGGAGCTTTCAAAAGAAATCAAACCACTCGAATCAGAGACAAATCTTTATCTTGCAAAGGCATATGAAGCTTCAGGGAAAATAGCAAAAAGCATTGATACCTGGCAGAATTATATCGATCTGGAAACCGATACGACAAAAATCAGGGAAGCGAAGAAACATTTAAAGGAAATTACGATCAGACATCTTCAGGAGATAATAAAATAATTAAAAAAGCGGAAGCACAAGCCTCCGCTTTCAAAATCTATTCTGCTTTTTTTAATGTGGTCTGATAAGCATTATCTTTTTCACATCTTCTTTCACCCCGGCTCTGAACCGCACAAAATAAGTACCATAAGATGCCGGGACTCCGTCATTATAAGTACCTTTCCAAACAGCTTCATAACAGCCCTGCTGCATCATTCTGTCGACAAGAGTACTGACTAACTTGCCGTTGATATCATAGATCATAATCTGCACTTTAATCATAGCTTCTCTATTTTCTCCTATTTCATAATCAATCGCAACTGATTCTTTTGATGGGTTTGGATAGATTACTCCTAGTCTTGATTGTGATATCAGCTCCCGATCTGATTGCTCATTATCAGTAGAATATGTTTCCTCCACGGCCGACTTAGTACCATTCAGCTGGGCAATTATCGCATTTATTGAAGCAAGCAAGGCATTGCCCTGGGCAGTTGAGATTTGTTTATTCTTTATATAAGCGGTTACCAGAGCTTTAAATGCATTTAAGTCAACCAATTCGAGTTTTGGTCTGTTAGCGTAATAATTCCTTAATGCACTGTTTAGTGTAACAATAAGCGCATATCCGCGTAATTTTGGGATATCACCCTTGTTTATCATCGTCTGAATGGTAATAATCAGATCTCCTATCGCTTTAGCCGGAGAAATCGGACCACAACAGATTGCGTAGGTCGAAATTTCCTTGTTCCCGGTTAATGTTGGCCTGTCAATAACATAAAGTTTGCTGGCATCAGCGCTGATAACCAGAGCTTCTGGAGCTTTTAAAAGAATCTTATTATGCGGAATTAGTGTAAGTCCAGTTACACCCGACCCGTTAGCACTTCCTGATCCTCCTCCACCGATGCCAATCTGAAAGACCTGTATCTGATCATGCTCGGTATCAGTCAGGTAAACAAACAGGTTATCACCACTGGCATCCACATTCCCGCCATGGGCACCTGTACTTACATTGGCAATTATAGCCTCTGAATAGTCACCATTTTCGGGATGCAAATTGATTAACTTTAAGTAGCCGTCCTCGGTCGAAACTATTGCAAGTGCTGCATCAGCGCTGGCTGTCACATCACCTGGCCTTGATCCGGTACTGACGTTTGCAACCACGCTGTTATATCCCTTGTCTGCCGGATTGGAATCTACAATTTTCAGACCAAAGTCGCCGGTGACCAGAACCATACCTGCATCCGCAGTAACTGCAACATTGCTTGACGTGCTCCCAGTACTTACATTTGCAACGACATGATCGAATCCGCCGCTATTGGGATCTTCATCAATTACTGACAAATTCCCTGAATAATAATTCGCGACATATACGCGTTTCCCATTCGGAGTAACGGCAACACCGTATGGTTCAATCCCGACAGGGATAGTCGCCATAATTTTATTATGGTTAATACCATCTGTAAGATCTATTACTGAAACAGTATGGGAATTGAAATTGGTAACATATGCTTTAGTACCCTGGGAATTAATATCTATATTCATCGGGGTATTTCCAACCTGGATGGTTGTTGGTGGCTCCGAAGTATTAGTTAAATTAACCACAGAAACAGTACCTAGATCCGGATTTGTAACATATGCATAAGTATTGAGCACGCCGGTTACTGTTACTGCTTCAGTAACATCGACATCATGCCCCGAGCCGGTACCGGTAGATTTATTGCCAATTAAATTACTGCATGGATCCAATGATTGCGGAACAATATAAAAATACATTGTATTATCCGATACCGTTCCGTTTACAGTTACTTCAACCGGCCCTGACAAAGCTCCGTTGGGAACTTCTGTAGTAAGACTCGTAAGCGTTGCTGAAGTTACTGGTGCATCAATGCCATTGAATGTAATTTTATTCTTAGCCGGATCAGGATCAAAGCCTGTTCCGGCAATTGTAACCACGTTGCCGGCCACTCCGCTTGAAGGATCAAGGTACAGGATATCCGGAACAGTAATCTTTGCTGCAGTTGTGAATGTTGTGGTTGAAGCAGCCAGACTTGAATTTGTCGGCAGTGACATATCCTGAATGCCTGAAGTCAATTTTACTGTATAGGTCTGGCTGAAACTCAGATTTACATCAGGCCTGAATACCACCC
>Ga0302164_10000517_pt1 | contig 12932 bp, 14 predicted proteins | sample I_Fen_E3_1_FD_193500 | JGI IMG/M metagenome (GOLD analysis project Ga0302164, IMG submission 193500) | Peat permafrost microbial communities from Stordalen Mire near Abisko, Sweden - I_Fen_E3_1 | ecosystem: Environmental > Terrestrial > Soil > Wetlands > Permafrost | place: Sweden: Abisko...
GATAACATCAATATTATGCACATGAGTATCAAGAATATGATCACCGCATAACCAGCAGAAATTGTTCCAATTACGGATCATATATTCCATATCGTTCCATCCTTTTTCACGCTCACGAAACCAGACATGATCCTGATTCCAGTATGCCTTTGCAGAGGTAATTGTACCTATCGCTCCGCCAACCACCTGTTTATAAGTTTCAATATAATCCTCCTGATGCCTCCGCTGAGTACCTGTCACAACACACAATCCAACTGAGGCGGCTTTCTTTGCAGTAGTTATTATTGACCGAATCCCCACAGGATCAACTGCCATCGGTTTTTCAAGAAAGGAGTGCTTATTGTTCTGAACCGCCTCAAGAAATTGTTCGGGGCGAAATTTACAGGGAGTTGCCAATATAACAACATCAACTTCAGGGATAGCCATCAGCTTCTTATACCCGTCGAGGCCCGTAAAACAATTTTCTGCGGGTATTGGCAGATTGAATGAGGCAAATCTTTCACGACAGGCATCGATCTTATCCTGAAAAACATCTGCCAGTGCAATGATCTCAAGATCAGGTCCAGCACTGATAAAATTTATTGCAGCCCCGGTACCTCTTGCTCCGCATCCAACAAGTCCGGCTCTTAGTTTTTTCCCTTTGGGTGCACCTTTAAGAATCGGAGGAAGACCGAGCGCCTCAATGTTGGGTTTCCGTTTGCATGCTGTAATCAACGCTCCGGCACCGGCTAATCCTATACCTGCCAGAGCCGTTCTTCCAATAAATTTTCTTCTGTCAATATTCTGCATTGCTATATCTGTTTCAACCTATTCAAATTTATTCCAATTTACTTCTATCTATTTCACAATTGAAGTGTCTGCTTCAAGAACAACTCTGAACCCGACATCTATACAATCCGAATACCACCAGATGCTCTTTGGCATCTGCGGATCAGTAACAAGCCATGCTTTTGTTTTGGTGAAATCACGTGATGCACTTCGAACATCTGAAGCATCGCTCTTAAATGATCCTCCCCTGATAACATGCTCCAGTCCGCTGGCAGGTCCCCGGGGATTTATTACTTCAGCTGAATCTGATTTGTAGGTGTCGGGAGAATAGAAATCAAGACAAAACTCCGAGACATTTCCTGACATATTTTTTAAACCAAAGGGATTTGCTTTAACCGACCGGGGTTCCCACGTTTTTGAATTACTATTCACCTTATATACCACTCTTGAGGCTATTAGAGCAGTATCGGGTCCGAATATTTTCTTCAATAAACCTGAAGAATTGAATTTCTTCGGGTTTCCTGCGAAAAAGTAAGGTGTCTCTGTTCCGCCACGGCATGCGTATTCCCATTCAGCCTCAGTCGGTAATCTGTACTTTTTACCTGATACTTTTGACAACCACTGGCAATAAACATAAGCAGCATGCCACGACATGGTAATTGCCGGTCTTGAGCCCTTTCCCCAGCCCTGGTCAGGTGCACCCCAGGGAGGAGTTGCCCCACTTATCGCATCCACATTTTTTTTGGTAACAACCTGTCCTTCAGTTCTTCCCTGAGAGCCTGTTGCTCTGAAGAATGCCATGTATTCATCCCAGGTCACTTCTGTCTTTGCCATCCAGAATTTTGATAAAGCTACTTTTCGTAAAGGGCCTTCGTCTTTTTTCCTCAATGGTTCGTTATCAGGACTACCCATAACAAATTTGCCGCCAGGTATGGCTACCATATCAAATGAGACATTGCTCCCGGGTATTTTCTCGGTAAAATTTTCAAATCTTTCAACTTTAGCGGGTTCCGAATAGTTAGCCTGATTTTCTGTCACTGAAATTCCAAAACTTGTATTGTGGGCATGCAGAGCATTCTTGTCAAAGTGACCCACGTTAAGATGACAATTTATACAGGTTAACGGATCCTTGCCCGTAGTATATAAAAGGTGGGCATTGCCGCCGTCAACTGATAATTTTACGGGAAAGAGGTTCTCATGACATTTCAGACAGGATTTTTCATAAACAAATCCTTTTGCATTCTCAAGCAGTTTCTTCTCCTGCCAGTTTATCTTTGCACTATCCTTGAAAAAATAGCCATAGACATCTTTAAATCCATGCTTAGTCTTTGCAAAAAGATATCCGTGTCCTTCGGGAGGAAGGTGGCATTCAACGCAATGAACAATGGTTCCTGTCCGATTATTAAAATGAGCTGAAAGTTTCCAGCTCTGATCGGCCATTGGATGTATGTGACAGGAGACACAATATTTGTCAGTTGATGTATAATTTATTACAGCTTTTCCGGATTTCAGGAGCCCCAGTGCGATTATAATACCAATCAGAAGAAACCACGCTTTTGAACTCCGAAAGACAAAAGACCGATGATGACGATTCTTTAAATTCATTTTCCCGGAAACGATTCAATTAAAACTTGTTAAAGTTAATTGTTTGTCTGACTTCCCGGCAAAAAACAAGTCACTTTTTCCTATTATTTGTAAAACCCCTCTGGGGTAATATCCCGTAAAGTGCAAAGTGATCTAGTAAATGTGAAACCCTTGCGGGGTTTTATTGCATTATGTGCATTGTGTTCTATAATTTGTAAAACCCCTCCGGGGCTCCATAAATATCACGATCAGGATCAAATAACGATTGTGAAGGTTCAAATTCAAGTGCCCTGACCAGTGATTTTGGTGTGTTAGTCAAAAAATGCCGCAAAACAAGCCAGATAGTTCCTTTTAATATTATTTTTGGCATAAAGATTGTTTTTAAATTGAAAAGTATATTTTTGTAGATAATAATTATTGAATGCCATGAAAAAAGTTGCTGTTATACTTCTTGTTACGTTTATTACTGCGATAGCTGTCAGTTCATGCAATAAGAAGGACTGTCCTGCTTACTCGAAGGGACATTCCAGGGCCCATACTGTGCAGACAGGCAAGAATGTCTGAATTCTGCGTTTCTCTTTTGATTATTCCAACCTTATAAGTTAGCGCAAAATGAGAAAGCTGCTTATAGTAGCGGTTCTAATTTCATTAGGTACAATCTCGCTGTACGGACAGGGTGAACTGAATAAGGAACAGAAAGTTTTTTTCCGGAATGAAAAATCATTTGGTATACTTCTTAATACCGATGGAATCGGCATAAGCTATCGAGAAGCCAAAAGAATAGATTTCCGCAATAAGACTTTACTGGAGTTTGATGCCGGGACACTGAAAGCTGCCAAAGAATATAAACAGTCCAGCCCAACTAATCAGGGCAGTTCATTTATATTTGGCAAGTTAAATTCAACATTTTATCTCAGAGCGGGAATAGGTCATCAGCATGAGCTATTCAAAAAGGCCGATCTTGGCGGAATTGCTGTGAGATATTTCTTTTCGGCCGGACCGGTACTGGCAATCTACAAACCCATTTATTACAAAGTAATATATCCACTTAGTCCTAATACATATGAAATCAGGATTGAGAAATTTGACACTTCAATAGCTATTCCACAGGATATTTTTAGCAGGGCGTCATTTACTAAGGGACTGGATGAAACAAAAGTAATGCCCGGGTTATATGCAAAATTCGGGTTCAATTTTGAGTACAGCAAACAGGATAAAATCATTCATGCGATCGAACTGGGAGGTCAGGTTAACGCTTTTCCAACGAAGATACCTATAATGGCCGGTTCAGATAATAAAGCACTGTTTTTTTCACTCTTTGTGAGCTACAGGTTCGGAATAATATTAGACCCTCTTGATCCTGAGTCAAATAAGCTTTCAAATATCTTCAGGAGAAAAAAGAATGACTGATCTTTTTTTACTCTTGAATTTTCAGAGGAAAATACTATTTTTGTGAGTCAATTTATTAACTAATTAATGAAACAGATATGTCAAAGATTAAAGTAGGTATCAACGGTTTTGGCAGGATCGGCCGACTGGCCTTCAGGGCTGCTATGAAAAGAAACGATATAGAAGTTGTCGGAATCAACGATCTCCTCGAAGTGGATTATATTGCTTATATGCTTCACTACGACACCGTTCACGGCACATTCGACGGGAAAATTGAGGTTAAAGACGGCAAACTTATTGTAAACGGACAGAGTATCCGCATTACATCCGAAAAAGATCCTTCAACTCTGAAATGGAATGAGGTTGGCGCTGAATATGTAATTGAATCCACTGGCCTTTTTCTAACAAAAGAAAGTGCAATGGGTCATATTACAGCAGGTGCAAAACATGTTGTAATGTCAGCTCCTTCAAAAGATGATACCCCAATGTTTGTTATGGGTGTTAACCATACCAAGTACAAATCAGATATGCAGTTTGTATCGAATGCATCCTGCACAACAAACTGTCTTGCACCTGTTACTAAGGTACTCCACGACAGTTTTGGTATTGTTGAAGGTCTTATGACAACTGTTCATTCAACAACTGCAACGCAGAAAACCGTCGATGGTCCTTCGAAAAAAGATTGGAGAGGCGGACGTGCTGCTGCAGGCAACATAATTCCATCTTCAACAGGAGCAGCTAAAGCTGTAACGAAAGTTATCCCGGAACTTAAAGGAAAACTTACCGGTATGTCTTTCAGGGTTCCTACACTTAATGTATCTGTAGTTGACCTTACCTGCCGTCTTGAAAAAGCTGCCAGCTACGATGATATCAAGAAAGCTATGAAGGCTGCTGCCGATGGCCCGCTGAAAGGAATTCTCGGCTATACCGAAGATGCTGTTGTTTCCAGCGACTTTATCGGTGATTCACGTACATCAATCTTTGATGCCGGAGCTGGTATTTCTCTTAATGATAATTTTGTTAAGATAGTTGCCTGGTATGATAATGAGTGGGCTTACTCCTGTAAACTTCTCGACCTGATTGCTCACATGAATACTGTGAAATAATAAGAAGAAGAATAAGAATAAGAAAAGGGACGTTGCATGCAACGTCCCTTTATGTTTTATACAATCATATTAATTTCCAGCGGGATGCCGGCCGTATCCCTGTAATGTTCCCCAAGTTCAAGCATTCCTTCGTCATCTTCTTCATAAAGCCATTTCATTTTAACAAGCTTTCCCGATCGTCCGTATCCTGTTAATCTTTTAAGTATTTCATAAAGATATTTGGAAGAGCCGCTGTTGATATATTCAAGCTGAATGTTTACATCAAGTCCCATGCTCTTATCAAAATGCAGGGTGATCCATTCATCCAGCTTCCGGAATATGAGCTCCGGATTTTCCGGGATCGACCGGCCAACCAGTTCCAGCCTGTTAGTTTCGGGATAGTAAGCAATACCCGGACAGTTTTTTAACTCTTCCTGAATTACAAATTTTTCCATGTTCTGATATTTTATTCATATCTTAAAGCCTCAATAGGATCTATGTTAGCCGCTTTTACCGCCGGTGCATATCCTGAAACAACACCAACAATAAAGCAAACAAATATTCCGGTAAATACCCAAAGCCATGGAATAATAAAACTTGACTTCAACATTGAGGAGACACCGTTTCCTATAAGTATTCCCAGAATAATTCCAAAGATGCCACCCAGCTGACCAATCATTATTGATTCAAAAAGAAATTGATACTTGATAGTCTGAGTTTTTGCTCCTATTGCCTTTCTTACTCCAATTTCACGTGTTCGTTCTGTAACTGAAACCAGCATTATATTCATCAGACCCACTGCGGCGCCGAATAATGTAACAATCCCTATGATGGTGGCAGCAAGTGTAACATACCTGATGTTCTTGAGAAGCATATTGACAATGTTGTCGCTTTTTGAAATATTAAAATCCGATTCGTCTTTAGGATTAAGATTGCGCACAATTCTGAAAACTGCCTCTGCCTCACCTGTCATAACATCAAGGTCTACGGCCTTTATAGGCATAATTGTGATATTAAATGTCATATTAGGCCGTGAAAAGTACTGACGGGCTGTTGTAATGGGCATAAAGCAAATACGGTCAGGGTTCCCAAAACCTGACCCCTTGGTTTTAAGAACTCCGGAAACATTAAGTTTCATGCCTGCAACAGTAATCTCTTTTCCCAAAGGGTCAATACCCGATGGAAAAAGATCCTTAACAACGTCTGACCCTATGATTACGTTATGCCGTATCTCCTGAATTTCATCAGCAGTGAAATTTCTTCCTGTCTCGATCTCATAACCTGCAACCGCAAGCTGGTTTTCATCCACCCCCATCAGATTTACATTAGGGTTCGTTTTTTCCGACCCGTATTTGACTGTAGATAAACCTGATGCATTGAAAGATATTGAAACAAAAGCTGCCTCTTTAAACCGGCTTTTAAATTCCTCAGCCTCCCTGAAGGATATTCTGGAAAAATTTTTGGTCCTGCTCCTGTCGTTGCCAACCTGTATATTCATCCCACGTGAAGTAATGGTGAAGGAGTTTGCACCCATCATGGTAAACTGATTTGTCAGGGATGACTTTATTGCATCAATAGCAGTAAGTATCCCCACTAATGCCATAATTCCAACAGCTATAATGCAAATTGTAAGGATAGCCCTGAGCTTGTTTGATCTGATCGCACGGAATGAAATCTTCAGGTTCTCCTTGAAAATGGCAATTTTTAAAACACTTTTCTTCATTTATAGTATCAATGGCATTTTATAGTGAATAAAAAACTAAAAGTACACTTTTTTTCGTTTTCATTTTAAGTGGAAATGGTAATATTTGATAAATTGAATATTATGGAACCACTTCGTGGTTCATCTAATCTTTATACACATCTTTAACCATAGAGATCCCTCACTCATCCACCTTAAGCCCATAGCTTACGAAAAGTATGGAGGGTGGATTCGTTCGGGATTGACAGGTTTTTGTTTTTTTGGGGGGAAGGAAGCAGCGTCGATTCAATTGTCATTTTATCAGAATACAAGATTCCGGTGAATCGACGCTGCTTCCTTCCCCCTTTTCTAATTAAATTCATTGTCATCCCGAGCGAATCCACCTATCTCATTTACACTAACTTATGGATGTATGGTGGATGAGCGAGGGATCTCCCAGAGTTAAACTGATCTCTTGCTGGTTTTGATTTTTTGTTGAACAGCTCATGACAGACACTATTTTATCCGATAAAATAATTACCTTTTTAGTTGCATAACTAATTTATTCGTTGTAAATTTGGATAGGACTTAAATAGAACATTTTAACATTTGAATAATGGAACAAACGAATTAAGAATTAAGAATTAATTATAAATAATAAATAAGAAAACTATGAGAGAGTTGACAAGAGCCGAAGAGGAAGTGATGCAGGTTCTCTGGAATTTAAAAAAAGGATTTGTCAAAGAAATTCTCGAGCATTTTGATGAACCAAAACCAGCATATAACACTGTGAGTACAATTGTAAGAATTCTTCAGGACAAAGGGTTTGTTTCTCACAAAGCTTACGGAAGAACGCACGAATACTATCCTGTTATCTCAAAAAACGAATATTCTAAAACGCATCTCAAAACGTTTGTTAATGATTACTTTTCTAACTCTTTTGAAAAAATGGTGAGTTTTTTTGCCAAAGAAAAAAGCATTTCTGTTAAAGAGATGGAAGAGATTATGAAAATTATGGAAGGTGAAGTTAAAAAGCAAAAAACAAAATAATGAATACACTTTTCATATATATGATCAAATCTGCTGTATACATGACAGCATTTTACATCGTATATTCACTGATGTTAAGCAGGGATACATCTTATACCCGAAACAGGCTCTTCATTATCCTGTCTCTGCTGTCAGCATTGATTTTACCCCTGATTACCCTGCAATCTATCAGGCCATGGAACATTAAGTTCTTCGGAAAGATTCTTTCCGATGTCTTCGTTACAGCTTCGGCATCTTCAACAAAATTATCAAGCCATGATATATCTTACGGTCTGCTTAATTTTATCTATTCAATTTATGTTATAGTTGTTTCAATCTTTATATTCAAATTAATAATTGATCTGCTAAACCTACTGTTCTTAATTTTACGCCACAAGGACAAAGGCAGCAGGATAATACGATTTCACGGGTTCAGCACTTCAGGATTTTCAGCAATGGGTTACATCTTTATTAATTCAAGATTGAACCCGGAAGATGCAGGACAAATTATAAGACACGAACAAAATCATCTCAGGAAAAATCATTTTATTGATATAATATTTATTGAAATTCTAAAGGCATTTCAGTGGTTCAACCCGATAATTTACTTTTTCGACAGATCCTTGCGGGCTATTCATGAATATCAGGCCGACCAGCAATGTATCAATTCAGGAGTACCAATTGTCAATTACCAAAGCCTGTTATTGAACCAGATCTTTAAATCTCGAGCTTTTAATCTTACAAACAGTTTCTCAAATCCTTCCCTTATTAAAAAAAGGATGGTAATGATGACCAAAAAGCGTACATCATCATTTGCCGGATTAAAGATGCTGCTGGCTGTACCGGTCGCAGGGATTGTATTCATGGCTATAACAGCATACCGGGAAATGCCGAAGGCTGATGTTAATCAGGCTATAACACAATCAATAATTCAGAAGCTTGGTTCTCAATTAACCTATGAAGCTCTGCCTCCCCCTCCGCCCCCGCCACCGCCAGCGAATTCTTCGGAGCTAAAGAAAAATGTAACTGATATAAATAAGGTTTTAACAAATGATTCCGGAGAACAGCCATATGTTGTTGTAGAAGAGATGCCAATGTTCCCTGGCGGAGATGAGGCCCTTCTCAAATATATTGCAGAAAATACCATATATCCTGAATCATCAAAAGCACAAAATATACAGGGCAGGGTAATAATTCGATTCTGTGTAACAGCTAAAGGTGGCGTCGATCAGATAAGTATACTGAAGGGTGTTGCTCCCGAACTTGATGCAGAAGCAATGCGGGTTGTTCAGACACTTCCTAAATTCATACCAGGAAGACAATCAGGGAAAGACGTTCCGGTCTGGTATATGGTACCAATAACTTTCGCTCTAAAATAAACTCTGCAAATATCCTGAAAATAAAAAAATGATCCCGAAACGGATCATTTCTTTATTTAATTAAGTTTTTAGTTGTATAACTAATTATTTCGTTGTATATTTGATTTTACAAGTCTGAAGCATTTTCAGAATGATTTTTAAACCAAATACAGAACGATCATGAAAACAAAAGAACTTTCCGGCAAAATGTCAATTATGAAACTCATCCTGGTTTTACCGGTGATCCTGTTTCTGCTTTTTGCATTTTTATCATGTGCAGCCAAGAAAAAAATTAATGTGGTTCATACTGAAGTAGCACCGCCCCCACCACCTCCACCGCCCCCTTCAATAAAGTCATCAGAATCAAAGGATGATCTGAGTGAGGTTCCATACGTGGTTGTTGAAGAAATGCCTGAATTTCCGGGAGGAGACGAAGCTCTTCTGAAATATATTACAGCGAATACGATATATCCGGAAGCATCAAAAAACCAGAAAATTGAGGGAAAAGTTATCTTACGTTTCTGTGTGACTGCAACAGGAGGCGTCAATCAGATAAGTATCCTGAAGGGTGTTGCTCCCGATCTTGATGCAGAAGCAATAAGGGTTGTTCAGACACTTCCGGCATTCAAACCAGGAAGACAATCAGGCAGAGATGTGTCTGTTTGGTATATGGTACCGATCACATTCGCATTGAAATAAAAATAGTTAAAAATTAAAAAATGAAAACTCATGAAAACAAAAAATTCCTCAATTAAAACACCCGGTCTGAAATTATTTCTGGTTGCACCAATGATCTTATTGGCACTATTAGTCATTTCTTTAAATACATCAGCACAGCAAACTACTAAAGTCAAAACAGAAACAACGCAACCGGCTTCTGACAAAGATGGAATGACCGATGGTGCATATCAGAAGGTCGATGAAATGCCAGTATTCCCTGGTGGAGATGCAGCTCTCTTGAAGTACATTGGTGAGAATACCAAGTATCCAAAAGATGCTAAGGACAAAAGAATTCAGGGTAAAGTAATTATGCGTTTTAAAGTCAAAGAGGACGGATCAGTTTCTGATGTTTCTGTGCTCAATGGGGTCAATCCTTCAATTGATGCTGAATCGATCCGTGTTATTGGCACTCTTCCTAAGTTTACTCCGGGAAAACTTAAAGGCAAGAGTGTTGCCGTATGGTATATGGTTCCAATTACTTTCGCCCTTAATTAGACATCCGTACTGTTGTTTGAGCAGAGACAATATTTTATTTAAAGACAAATATAAATGTAAAGACAGGTCTGAGACCTGTCTTTACATTTATAACCTCGCTGTTTTTTTATTTTATTGTACATCAAATTAAGTAAATTTGACCGTCGTTATTAATCGAATTATGGATCTTCAGGAGAGAATCAAATCATTTGCAGCTCTGGGCGAGACATTGAGAAACTTACTGGATGAGAAATCAGGTGTGACAAATGACAAGCTGAATGTACTTATCGCCAGCCAGCATATATATAACCCGTGGTTCACTCCCGAAAATGTCAGAAGAGCCGTTACAGAAATAGCCAATGAACTTACGGAAGAAAACCTGACCAGGTGGACAAATCGCTATCCCAAACTGAATGAGGAGATCATTCCGTTTAAAGTAGGAATAATCATGGCAGGCAATATACCCCTTGTCGGTTTCCATGATTTTCTTTCTGTTCTTATAACGGGGCATAACCTGATTGTAAAAACCAGTTCAAAAGATCATGAACTGATTGTTTATATCAGTGATATACTTTGTTCCATAAACCCGTCTTTTGCAGAGAAAATTATATTTACAGAAGATTCTCTGACAAATTTTGATGTTGTAATCGCTACCGGAAGCGATAACAGTTCAAGATTCTTTGATTACTATTTTGGTAAATATCCGAATATAATAAGGAGGAACAGAAACAGTATTGCAATCATTGAAGGAGATGAAACCGATGATGAAATTGAATCTCTAGGCATAGATATTTTCTCTTATTTCGGACTTGGCTGCAGAAATGTATCAAAAATTTATTGTCCTAAAGGATATGACCTGAAATCAGTTTTTAAACACTGGAATAATTTTAGCACCATCACCAGCAACAGCAAATACACGAATAATTACGATTTTAATAAAGCAGTTTATATAGTGAATAAAGAAACTTTTTATGATACCGGCTACGTTTTATTAAAGGAGGACACCAGATTATCATCTCCTGTTTCAGTCCTATATTACGAATATTATGAATCACAACATGCTGTTAAACAGCAAACAGAGCTTCTGAAGGAAAAAATTCAATGTATAGTTGGCAAACATGGCATTCCGTTTGGGAAGGCGCAGTCACCAGAATTGTGGGATTATGCCGACGGAATTGACACAATAGAATTTCTTCTAAAAAAAAAAATAGCAGGAATATTGTAATCTAAAAAATATTATATTGCACCCATCGAATTAATACATATTATGGTATATAAATTTGTAGTGTTATCAGATGAAGATGAGTCATTTGTCAGAGAATTTGAGTTTCTTGATTCGCATACTTTAATGGATTTCCATACGCAGATTCAGGATGAATTGGAGTTTGACAAATCACAGATGGCATCATTTTTTATGGCAACAGACAATTGGGAGAAGGAAGAAGAATTTACTCTCTTCGATATGGGGACAGGTTCTTCGACTATGGAAGTTGCGGTTCTCGAAGATATTATCTTCAGAAAGAACCAGAAGTTACTATATGTATTCGATTTTTTTAATGAGAGATCACTCTTTGTTGAATACACTGGTGAGGCCAAAGAGATCGATGGCCGGGAATATCCTTCCTGCACAAACTCCAAAGGAGTCCCTCCCAAACAGGTTGTCTTCGGCGGAACCTCACGGAAACTTTATAATAATATAGTAGTTTCTGTTGACGATGATGATGAGGATGAGCCTGAAGTCGATGAACTCTTTCTTAATGGTGATGATGAAGAGACCCTTCCTGATTTCGAGAATATTGAAAACCTGAATGAAGACGAGGAATAGTCTTCCAAGGCTCAAATTTCAATGAATAAATTTATGATAGTTTTGCTTGGTCCGACCGGGGTCGGCAAAACTGATATATCTATTAATTTAGCCCGACACTTTAATTGTGAAATAATTTCGGCTGACTCAAGACAGTTCTTCACTGAAATGAGAATCGGAACAGCAGTTCCATCTGAGCTGCAGCTCGAAACAATCAAGCATCATTTTATCAGATTTTTATCCATAAAGGATTATTACAGCTCGAGCCTTTTCGAGCGGGATGTTCTGAATCTTCTTCCGGCAGTGTTTTCCAAAAAAAATGTTATCCTGATGTCGGGAGGATCAGGTATGTATATTGATGCTGTATGCGAGGGCATTGATGATATCCCCGATGTTGATCCACTTGTCAGGAATAAATTCATAGCCAAATATTACCAGGAAGGAATAGAAGGTTTAAGAGCAAAGCTCAAACTTCTCGATCCGGAGCATTATTCCAAAGTTGACCTGAAAAATTACAAGAGGATAATCAGGGCGCTTGAAATCTGTGAAACGGCGGGTCGGCCATACTCCTCCTTCCTGAAAAAACAAAAAAGAGAAAGAGACTTCGGGATAATTAAGATAGGAATCGAGAGACCTAGGGAAGAGTTGTATCAAAGGATAAACCGCCGCGTGGATGATATGATTGCAATGGGCCTTGAGGATGAGGCACGACAACTTTATGATTTCCGAAATCTTAACGCCCTGAATAGTGTCGGATACAAAGAATTCTTTGATGTTTTTGACGGTAAAATATCAAGAGAAAAAGCAATAGAGCTAATTAAAAGGAACAGCCGGAGGTATGCCAAACGGCAAATGACCTGGTGGAGCAAGGATAAGGAGATAAAATGGTTTCATCCCGATAGTCTTCAGGATGTAATCAGACATATTGAAAATTTAGTTTTCGACTGATGTTTTTTAATATCATATGCTCTTCTCAGTGAGATTCCTCGCTTCGCTCGGAATGACATTGCTGTTTAGGGAGAAAGGGGTGAAGAAGTGGC
>Ga0302164_10000523_pt1 | contig 12905 bp, 13 predicted proteins | sample I_Fen_E3_1_FD_193500 | JGI IMG/M metagenome (GOLD analysis project Ga0302164, IMG submission 193500) | Peat permafrost microbial communities from Stordalen Mire near Abisko, Sweden - I_Fen_E3_1 | ecosystem: Environmental > Terrestrial > Soil > Wetlands > Permafrost | place: Sweden: Abisko...
CTTTAAAACTCTTGAAGACCCAACCAACAATAGGTTGGTTGAATTGCCAGCCTTACCTGCTGCATTGATCTTTCCATAAAAGTCTACCCCGGATTTCCTGAGCCCTTTATTAGTAAGCCATGTTGCAGCAATACTCAACAATAGAGACGCAAAAAAAATTGTAGCTATATATTTTATTAATTTCATTATTCCTAAAATTGAAAATATATAAATGATAGTTTTTGAAAAACACCCAATAATATGATCATGCTTAATATTGAAATACCAAAAACCAGGTTGGCATTTTTTCTTTCATCCAGTTTGCTTTCAATAATTTTATCAGCAAATACTGCTTCGGCATAAAACAAAAACACAATTAACGCCACAGACAATACCAAACTAAAATTTGAAAAGATAGCGGTACTTTCCGGCATTGTCCATGCACCTGTAAAAATCCGTTTCACCACAAAAAAACCTTCCTTAATACTTCTGGCCCTGAAAAATATTTCAGTAAAAGCAAACACTAAAAACACATAGAGGATTCCGGCAACTTTTTTAAGTGGCGACTTTCTGATCTTAACTGATTTTATCTTCAACAAAGTTTCTATAATTATAAACAAGCCGGTTAAAAATCCCCAGAAAATAAAATTCCAGCCGGCGCCATGCCAGAGGCCACTTATAAGAAAGGTAATTAAAGTGGCAAAAACAACAGCCCATATACCCCAGTTGCGTTTAGCTACTGCGATGGGATAAAATAAATAATCTTTAAACCAGGAAGATAATGAGATATGCCACCTGGTCCAGAATTCGGATACCGTTACTGATTGATAAGGTGTTTTAAAATTAGTCATTAATTTAAACCCCATAGTACGTGCCGCACCAATAGCTATACTGGAATAGCCCGAAAAATCGCAATATATCTGCACTGCAAAAAAAACAGCTCCTATAAAATGCATCAATCCGTTAAACTCATGTGGCTTATCATACAATTGATTTACGTAAATAGCCAACCTGTCTGCAATAACTACTTTTTTAAACATGCCCCATAACATCATCTTAAATCCAACAAAAAAATCATCTTGGCTGAATACCTGTTTTTTGTAAAACTGGTGCAAAATATGCTGTGGCCTTTCTATTGGGCCAGCCACCAACTGGGGGTAAAACATCACGTATAACGCATAAATTCCAAAATGCCGTTCAGCCTTTTGATTGCCTCTATATACTTCTATGGTATAACTCATTGCCTGGAAAGTATGAAAAGACAGGCCGATAGGCAGTAGCATTTTAAGATAGGGCAGCTGAAATGAGGTGGATGCAAGATTGATATTTTCAATAAAAAAATTATAGTATTTAAAAACAGCCAGCACACCAATGTTAGCAATAAGGCTGATCAATAAGAATAGCCTTTTCTTTGAGGGGGGCGCATTTTCAATAAAGATGCCTGCAAAATAATCTACTACTATGGTTCCTGCCAGTATGAAAATATAAACCGGCACAAATGCCATATAAAAATAGCAACTTGCTATCAGCAAATGAAACCATCTGAATTTATGCGGTAAAATAAAAAAGATACCGGTTACAATAACAAAGAATAATAAAAACTCTAATGAATTAAATAACATTGTAGAAACCTTGATTTAACCTTTAAAACTGTGCCGCATTTAAAATAATATTCTGGCCATTTAATTGTGATGATGCGCCGCATAAAAAAACTACTGTTTCCGCCACTTCTTCTACCGTAAGCAGCTGTTTAAGCGGATGTTTGGCAATCATTGTTTCCACTACTCGCTCATCTGTATCTCCGTTCAACGGCGTTAACATAAAATCGGGAGATATACAATTGGAACTGATATTAAAATTCTTGTTTTCTGCTGCCCATGATCTATGCATAGACAGTAAATAATTTTTATTAGCTACATAAACACTCCATCCCGTTGGCGGCATACTGGCAATAGCTGCAGATAAGATAGTAATGATCTTACCTGATTTCCTTTGCCTTGCCGCAGTTAGAAATGCCCCTGTTATCTTTAATACCGGTACAATATCTGCGCTGAATGAGTTTATAATTTCGCCTTCAGTCAATTTGTGTGCATACTGCTTTTGAAGCCCTGTTACAGCATTGTTAACCAATACATCCACCTGGTTGGTTTTAATCATTTCAACAAGCTTATCGGTATCCGCTGCCTGTAAAAAATCACATTTAATCCCAACGGTATTATTAAACGCTGCTTCCAGTTGTTCCTTGCCTGCTACCGAGGAGAAAAAAGTAAAATATACTTTCGATCCGGGGTATTGTGAAGCCACCGCCTTTGTTATGGCGTACCCCAAACCCGATGCGCCACCTGTGATAAGAAAATTCATTCATTATGATTTAAATAATACCAATTGAAATCTCGCCTTTACTTACTACTGCGCTTCCGTTTTCAAAAGAGTATTTGAAAACAACACAGTTTACCGATTCAAATACGCCGGTTACTACTGCCTTAAATTTTAATACTGCATTTAAATAAACTGGCTTTGCAAACGCAATTTTATAGGATTGAATGATCACATTTTTTAACGGCAATTGCTCGCCAATAAAATTAGACAGGAACCCGGTGAGTATACCGCCATGCATTACCACAGCAGAAAATCCCTTTTCCTTTGCAAATGATTCATTGGTATGAAGAGGGTTTTTATCGTCAAAGAATTTTATGTACGCCTGGTAAATTTCAGGCGTTACCCTATACTCCACTTCAAACTTGTCTCCTTCCTTCATGTATAATTATTTTGCGGCCTGTTTTTTAAAAATGCCTTCGCACATTTCGCCAACATTGTTAAACGCATTTATCTCAGAAGAAGTGAACCTGATCTTGAAATGCTTTTCTACTGCAACCACCAGTTGTATGTGCGAAAGAGAATCCCATTCTGCAATATCTTCTGCTGTAGTGGCCTCGTACACAACAATATCATTATTGTCTAACACGTCTCTGAAAATTTCATTTACCTGTTCTAAAATTTCGCTTACTGTATTCATTATGCTCTTTTATTTAATTTGTATAAAATTACTTTTAGGTTCGTAAAAATCAACATTCATTTCCCAAAGATTATTTCCTGCTGCACTAAATCCTAAAGTATCAAAATGGTTTTTTACAAGACCATTTTTTGCTGTAGGTATAAACTCCCCTGTAATTGTTTTACACCCTTCTTTTTGTGCCAGTACAATCAACTGGTTTAAAGCCAGTTCTTCCACATTTCTTTTTAATACTCTGCAGCTCATTATCCAGGTATCAATAAAAAGCTGGTCTTTACCTGTTCTTTTCAAAATAAGTAAACTTATCAGTCCGTAATCGCCAAATTTATCCTTTAGCGAAATGGTAAAAGTAAATATATTTTTATCATTACAGAGCGCTTTCAATTGCTCTTCTGTATATCGTATAGTTCTTAAATTAAACTGGTTACTTCTTTGGGTTAGCTGCGCTGCCCTTGGTAAAGTAAATTTATCAATGGGCTTTACTTCAGCTGTCATTTCAAGGCTCTCCAAAAATTCGGCTTCATTGGTAAAAGCCTGTTGCAGCACAGCCCTGCCTGCTTCTTCCCTGTATTGTTCATTACGTTTGCTGTCGGCCTCGGTAAAAGAAGTGGTTTCAAATAAATTCTCCTGGTATAAAAAAGACAGGTAATCTGCCGGGTCTTCGGGCAATTCCGGCACCGTTACTTCTGGTATCTCCCGCCTTACAATTTCTCTTTCGGCAGGATTATCATCCAGAAAAACCATAGCGTCGAATCCAATGTTTAATATGGATTGTATGTGCCGTATATTATCTGCTTTGTTATTCCAGTTGGCAATAAATACGGCAATGTCTTCCAGCTTTAAAACCATATCAGGATGCTTTTCAAAGGGCTCTTTGGCAATATGCGCTGTATTTTTGCTGCATACTGCCAGTATGATACCTCTTTCTTTTAACTGCAATACCCATTTTTGAAAATTAGTAAATGCTTTACCGATCCCCAGGTCACCAATCTGTATACCCTCCATTCCATCATCTCCAATAATACCGCCCCAGGTGGTATTATCCAGGTCCAGTATCAAACATTTTTTAAACCTGCCTGTATAGGCCAGTATAATAGCCGTGATGTTTTTAACTAATACAGGTAAGGCATCAATTTCTAAAACATTGTCTGTATTAATATATAATTTTTCGCTTACGATGGTATTGCTGCCAAACGAATTCTGAATGGCTGTCAAATCGCAGATGTTGATATCAGGCCGGCTTATTGCCAAATTCATCAGTGCAAAATTTAATTTTCGAAGCTGGTAAGTGAAAGAACTATCAATTTTATTGGCAAAATTTCCAAACACGGCATCATTTATTTCTGCATAGTTTACTATAATAATATTGGTATTTATTCTTGTGCCAATCGTTGTGGCAATTGTTTTCAAAAAATCGATTTGCTTATCTGCAAATTCTTTTTTTTGCTGTAGGCTGTTTTTATAAAATGAAGACAGTAATTTTTTGGACGATTGATAAATAATAACATAATGCGGCGCAGTAGTGTATAAAGCCGAATCACTGTCTAACACCGTGGGGTATATCTGGTCGTAATCTGCTTCCCATATATCCAGGTGTATGCCCTGCGTATAACCATACCCTTTCAATGCCTGGCAAAATAATTGTGATGCAGAATCTGCCAATACGGCTATTTTAATTACGGGCAGCCGGGAGTAATCTTTTTTTAATAATTTTTTTAATTCCTTAAACTCCATTGTACGCTATTCAATTATTGAAATTTAAAATGCCGCATTACAAATACTATAAATTATTTCATCCATTTTTCATACCACATCTGAAACATTAAGACATACCACAGCAAAACAAATTTTTCATTGGCGCCGGCATTATATTCCCTAACTGCCTGTTGCATTTCCTTTTCGTTAAAGTAGCCATGCCAGTTAAGCGCCGCTCCGGAAAAATAGTGATCAAAAAGAGGTTTCAGATCACTCCTGAACCAGTCAATGATGGGTATGCCAAATCCCATCTTAGGCCGTTCCATTATTTGGGAAGGGATATATTTATGCGCTACCTTTTTTAATAAATATTTTGATGTGCCCTTACTAATTTTAAAACACGATGGCAGTGATGCCGCCCATTCCACAATAGATTGGTCCAGCAAAGGCTCCCTGCCTTCTAAAGATACACTCATGGTAGCCCTGTCTACTTTGGTTAAAATATCATTAGCCATATAAGAAACATAATCAACTGCCAGCATACCTTTAAGTACATCAGTGTTATCACGCCATTTTTTTATGCCAAAATAATCTGGTTGTATTTTATAGTCGTGGGCCAAAAATTTATTGATCCTTTCTACAGGGCTGCTGTAATTACTTTCATCCATTATTTGTACACCATCTACATCATCTTTAAAATACCGGGCCACTTTATGTATATTTTCTTTACTGGTATCGTTGAGGCCAGTCATTTTTTTTAATGCCGATGGTGGTAAATTTTTAAGCGCAAATGCTGCAGTACTTCTTAAACTTTTAGGCACCCTTTCAATTTTATTTAAAATACTCAAAACCCCTTTATATTTATTGTAGCCGGCAAAAATTTCATCTCCCGCATCTGCAGATAAAGCTACCGTTACCTGTTGCCTGGCAAATTTGCTTACCAATATAGTAGGTATTGCAGATGAATCGCCAAATGGCTCATCATAAAAAAAAGGCAATGTAGGAATGATATCTTTTGCTTCCCTGGAAGTGCAGTAATGTTCATAATGATCTGTGCCGATATGAGCGGCAACTTTTTTTGCATGTATAGCCTCGTTGTACTGCTGATCTTCAAACCCAATCGTAAAGGTTTTTATTTTTTGAGAAGAATTCTTTTGCAGTATGGCAGCTACCACAGAACTATCATAGCCTCCACTTAAAAATACACCTACCGGCACATCTGCCACCATACGGTATTGACATGCTTTTAACAGCAGCCGTTCAGTTTCTTCAATGGCTTCTTCCTCAGTTATTTTATTTTCAGGCTTTCGGTAAAAATCAGCAACAGCCCAATAGGTAATGCTTTCAAATTTTTTATTTTCAAGATCAAACTCTAAATAATGGCCGGGTAATAATTTAAATGTATTTAAAAATATACAATCCGGAGCCGGTACATACCCATACTTTAAATACGATGGTAAACAATCAGGGTTAATTTTCTTTATAAACCGGGGATGTGGATGAAAAGCCTTTAACTCTGAGGCAAAAAGGAAAAGGTCGTTTTGCCAGTAGCAATACAAAGGTTTTACACCAGCCCTGTCTCTTACCAAAATAACCTTATTATTTGCAGTGTCATAAATGGCTAAAGAAAACATGCCAATAAACCTGGATAACATTTTCATACCCCATTCCCGGTAAGCATTTAATACTACCTCAGTATCAGAATGTGATTTAAATGCGTACCCTTTCTGCAATAATTCGTTTCGTATTTCCTGGTAGTTATAAATTTCTCCATTAAAAATAATGTGCAGGTCATCATTAACACTCATAGGTTGATGCCCCAATGGCGAAAGATCTATAATGGATAAGCGCCGGTGGCCAAAACCAATAGTTGCATTACCAGCATTCCATACCTGGTAGCCGGCATCATCGGGGCCACGATAAGTAAGCGTATCGGTCATCCCGATAAGAACCTCCTTACTGCTGTTATTTTTAAAATCAATATATCCTGCTATTCCGCACATGATTATCTTTTTTATGGTACTATTTTATCAATGAGTACCTCCCATTGTTGCATAATTTTTTCTTCGTCTAAAACTTCCCGTATAGTACAGGCTGCTTTAGAAAATTGGTTGATCCTGGTTTCATCATGCATCAAAGCATTTAATTGTTGCGCAAATTCTTGCTGTTTACCCGGCGCTATTAAAATGCCATTGCTGTTATTCTTTATAATCTCTGATGGACCCGTTGCACAATCATAGCTTATGCAGGCACAACCATTGGCCATTGCTTCGCATAGTGCGTTGGGAAAACCCTCAAACTCAGAGGTTAACACAAATATTTTTGCAGCCTGGTATAATGGCGCAAGATCTTTTATACTGCCCAGTAGTAAAATCTTTGCCGAAAGTTGCAATTCGGCTATTTTATCTTCCAGCATTTTACTATCGGGGCCATCACCTGCAATATGCAATTGCCATTGGTGGTTATCAGTGGCATTAAATACCTCTATCAGTTTGTCAAAATGTTTGTCTTTATTATACAACCTGCCTACCGCAAGTACAATATTTGTTCTTTTAATATTTTCCAAAGGCCTGTAAATATCCTTATTCAGGGGATTATAGATGGCCGCTGTAATTTTTGGCAAAGGTATTTTAAGATTTTGGTAAATAGCTATGGTTTGCAATGTTTGCACCACCATTGCACTGGCCCGATTATATATAAGCCGGGGCAAAAAACGGATGCTCTTTGGTAAGGTATTATAGTATGGATTAGTTCTTTGTGCAATTACCAATGGTTTTTTTGCAAATGAATTATATAATACGGCGTATACATTTGCATTGTCTGTAAAGCTGATCACTACATCCGGGTTAATTTTTTTAATGCATTGTAAATAATTTATTGTTCTGGTAAAATTATTGACTACAAAATTAAATATGCCGAATGAAGTTTTTGCTGAGTTAAGCGGATAGTAATGTATTGCTGGATGAAGTGTATAAAAAGAAGGCTTATCATTAAATACCAATACAGAAACCGCATGATCCTTAGCTGCCCAATAATTTAACATAAGGGATAGTACACGTTCTGCACCGCCCTGTTGCATTGCAGGAATAACAAAAAGGATGTTTTTCTTCTCCATCTTATTTTCGCATTAAACCAATTTTTCTAAAATAATTAGCTACACGGTTTTTTATAATAACGTATAACAAAATAATTTTCTGGTTTAAACTGGCGTGAGGGAGGAGGTGCCTGAATATATAGTAAGCATCATCATTTATATTTTCATTTTGTTTTACCGTATTGGTAACTCCCCCTTCGTGCACTCTGTATACCCCCATAAATTCATCCATAAATTTTGCCGGGCCCTTAGTAGTTAACAACATTGCCAATGCCCTGTCGCCTGATTTGGCTTTTACATACCAGTCGGGCAGTTGCCCAATATTGCGAAAAAGTATAGTTAGCGTAGGTATATAATGTGTGAATACAATATCTTTAAAATACAGTGTACTTGATTCAGGCAGGTGATGAAAAATAACTTCTGATTTTCTTTCTTTTAATATCTGTGCTTTTGCAAAACACATACTATAATCAGGGTTACTTTCCATAAAATCAACCTGCTTTTGCAGCTTGTGCTCGTCTGTCCAATAGTCATCACCTTCTAAATAACTTATGTATTTTGCTTTACTGTCAACGCAGGCCTCAAATAATTGAACAAAATTTCGTGCTGCTCCAAGGTTTTTGTCCGGATTCTTTAAAATAATTTTGTCTGGGTGTTTGCTTGCAATTTCTGAGATTATATCCCTTGTGCCGTCAATAGAACAATCATCGCCAATTATTATCTGAAAGGGAAATGTGGTTTTTTGGATAAGAATGCTTTCCAACGATTGCCTTACATATTTAACGTGATTATAAGTAATGAACAGCACACTTACGAATGGGTTTTCCATTTCCTTATTATTTTCCTTTTTCACACATTAAAAAAATACTTGAACATAGATCAGGATATATTTGTCCTAATTGAAAGCAGCCTTCTAAATATTCTTCGGAGATAATATCAGTGTTTAGTAATCTGTCCCATTGAAAATTGGCTAATGCTTTAAAAAATATGCCCGAGCGATAAACAACCCTTAAGCCGGCTGCCCTCGCATCTCTTTCCAGTGTGTCTAGCGTATAAGTTATGCGGTGCCCGTGGTCTGCTTCTGCTGGTGTAATAGCATCGTTATGTGAAATCAGTCCCATTTTCACTGCTATCTGCCGGGATGGTGCATTTGCATTGGGGCATACTAAATAGAAGCGCCCGTTATCTGATAACCATTCGTCGTTAATTCTTTTCATTACACTTACAGGATTATCTAAATGTTCCAGCACATGAGTAAGAATGACGTTATCATATTTTTCAGGCAGCGAAGCTTCTTCAAAAAGAGAGTTAACAAATTTTATTTTATTTCCAAATTGCTTTTGTGCAATTGCTATAGCTTCGTCAGATGCTTCCACACAAGTGATATCATCAAAAACCGGGGTCAGTCTTTTGGTGAAATCACCTTTAAAACTTCCTAGTTCTAAACAATTCCCTTTTTTAAAAAAGGGTTCAAAAGATTGCATCATAAAACGATGCATTACATCAAAATCAAAATTATATGCATACTTATGATCAGATGTGTCTTTCAATTCCGCATTGTAATTTCTGGCTATACTCATATTTTAAATTTTATTTACTTTAAATTCTTTTGCATAATTATAGAATCCCCTTTTATTTCCGTTTGGTAAAAACCATACTTCCCGTATAATTTGATTGCACCGTTATTGTGTTTAAATACTTCCAGAATTATCGTTCCAAATTTCTGCTCTTCAGCATAACTAATACACATTTGCATAAGCTGCGATGCTACTCCTTTTCCTGAATACTCTTTTGCTGTACTTACGTTAGTAATAAATCCCAAATGCTTTTTTTCATCATTAAAATAGGCTGCTATTAAACCTGCCAATTCATCCTTTATCCAGGCCTCAAAGGTAATGGAGTTTTCTACTATCTTTTTAGAATAAGCAGTAATATCCGTATTTGTACTTAGCCTGGGAACAAAATCAGCATCACATTTTACCAGGTGGGCAAATACACTATTAAAGTCAGCTGTTTGTATCTTGTAAAGAATATCTTCAGGTAACATTTGAATAAATATTTTTAACCCGTTACTAATTCCGCTATTCCAAAACCTTGTTTCCCAAATTCATTGCCATTATATAATAAGTACACTTTGTCATCGCATTGAAAAATATGGGGGTAACACATCATTTCTGAATCCCATCCCTTATCAGAGAAAGCTATTCCCGAATTTGCATCATCTCTTTTCCAGATCACCAGGTCGTCTGACCATGCGTACCCCAGCCTGTAACCCCTCGCTGGGTTTGTTCTAAAATCAGTTGCTTCCCTAAAGCAAAAATACATGTGATAGCGTTTGTCAATCTTTATAACTGTTGGTAGTGCCTGGCACTCGTCCTCATTTAAATAGTCGGTAATGATTTGTTTACTTTCCTCTTTTTGCCAGTTAACTCCATCTGCAGAAGTGGCATGCGCAATTTTATATACTCTTGCCGGTGGTTCTCCAGCATGTGCGGTTATCCATCTTTTTCCAAAAATATACCACATATGAAACTGCCCTTCGTAAAATTGTACAAAAGAATCTCCAACCAGCATCGGCTCATGTAAAGAGCAGGTTAATACCGGCCCCGTACCGATTTTTTTAAAAGTAACCCCTTCATCCTCACTGATGGCTAATCCGGTAGAAGTTTCAACAGAAACTGATACACGCCGGCTCCATCCGCAGGTGTAAGCAAATATTTTATTGTTATGCCTCAAAATATTTATTGGAAAAATGCCATGTTCGTCAAATGTTCCAAGTCCTCCTAATTCAATAACATTTTTTACCGAGGTAGCTAATACCTTCGTAAAATTTTTATCAAAATCTGCAAATGCAATAAAGCTTAAGTATTTTCCCGTAACAGCATCCATTTTCCTGGTTGAAAAATATATTCGCACAAAATCATCAAACACCAGCGTCTGCGGGGATTGAGCAAATGCGGTACAGCCGTTTGGAAGATCGTATTTTGCAGGTTCAAATAGTAAACCTTTCTTTTGCCACTTCATTAGTTAAAAAATTTAAGGTTGGTAATTTTCGAGTTTAGCTAATCCAAAACCATGTTTGCCAACCTGGTTACCAAGATAAAACATGTACATTTCATTGTCCAGTTCAAAAACATGTGGGTAGCTGATCATTTCTGCATCCCATCCATCTTCAGATACTTCAATCCCTGCCTTTGAATCATCCCTTATCCAATTTTTAAGATCGTCAGAACACGCATATCCAATTCGGTAACCTTTTTCTTTACCCCGATAATTGGCACTGTGCCTGTAGCAAAAGAACATGTGATATTTTCCCTGGTAAAAAAAGACGTCCGGACTTGCCTGTGCTTCATTTTCTTCTACTTTATAAGTAATAAGATCTTTATTTTGTTTTACCCAGTTCAGGCCATCATCAGATTCTGCCATTCTTATAGTATACACAGGTTCTGGTTTGCCATTGTCTAAAATCCATTTTTTTCCAGCTATGTAAAACAAGTACCACTTGTTACCAAACCTTCTTATTTTAGGACCACTTAAGATAAAGGGCTCGTCGATGCTGTATGACAAAACCGGCCCGTCGCCTATTTTATCAAAAGTTTGGCCATCATTTTTGCTAATCCCAAATCCAATGGCTACGTTAAAGGGAACAGACTCACACCTTGTCCATCCGGCATAATAGGCAAGCACTTCATTATTGTGCCTGATTACAGAAATGGGATAAGTGCCAAACTCATCAAATGTGCCCAGTTTACCTAACTGCAAAACAGGTGTTTCGCTTAACCGTAAAATTTCAAATAAGTTATTTCTATTAAGATCAACATAAGCTGAGTAGCTAACGTATTGCCCCTTTTCATCTGCCGGTGGCCGGCAAGAGAAATAAACCCTTACAAAATCGTCAAAAATTAAAACACAGGGAGCTTGCGCAAACTCTTTTAACCAGCTTCTGTTTTTTATTTCCAGCGGGTTAAAAACACGACCCAATTTTTTCCACTTAAACATTTTAATAATTTATAAAATTGTATACGATTGTAAATATTTAGAGATCGTTTCTTTTGTGTTAAACATCATTACATCAATAATTGATAACCAGGGTATAAATTCCCCTGAAAATTGCCGGTATTCAATATTATCAGACCGGATAAAATTCAACTCAATAGCATTTTGTTCAAATATTTCTTTTGAATAGAGTTCTACCCCCCCAATCGGGTTAATGTACCGGGTAGCCTGTAATGCTTTGCAAATGGCAATTACCTTATCCTGCGATTTAAGCTCGTGATCTATGGGTATTGATGAGGAAATAACAAACGCTGTTTTAATATCAAGGTATTTGCACACGGTCAGTAAAGATTGATAAATAAAGGCAAATAAATTTTCTTCCTCCTCGTTAATTATTGATTCCACCAAAGGATATACCTTATTATATTCGGGTGCCTTTCTATATTCTTCACTTATTCTTCTTAATAACTTAATCCGGTCTGTCTTGAATATATCAGACACCATCCTTTGATCAACATTCAAAAAATCAGAGTCCTTTTTTAATGAAATGGTAAAATATTCATCTTTCCCGTTCATCAAAACCCTGTTCCTGTTTATCCACCCTTTTTTTGTAAACTGGATATTATCATACACCACAAATTTATCAACTGCATTAATCAGTTGAAAATATCCTATATAAGGAAAAATGTACGGTTGCATTATTGCAAGTTTCATCAAAAACAAGTTTTAATGGTTCTACAGATATTTTCAACGTCTGTTTCCTTTAATTCATAGTACATCGGCAATGCTAAAGCCCTAGCACTTACAGATTCGGAAACCGGGCAAGGCGCTCCGATAAATTGTGGCAAATTATTCAGCGAAGGATAAAAATATCTTCTTGTATTAATATTATTCTGTTGGAGCAAATTTTTGATAGTTTTCAGTCTTTCTTCGGTATCGAAAATAACGGGGAAATAGCTGTAGTTATATAATGTATCCTGCAAAGCGACCGGATATTGCACAGGTAAATCTTTCAAAAGAAAACTATACAGATCCGCTGTCTTTTTCCTGTTTTCAAGAAACCTTTTCATCATTGGCAAAAGGCATAACCCCATAGCCGCATGAAATTCGGAATTTTTACCATTGATA
>Ga0302164_10000524_pt1 | contig 12892 bp, 11 predicted proteins | sample I_Fen_E3_1_FD_193500 | JGI IMG/M metagenome (GOLD analysis project Ga0302164, IMG submission 193500) | Peat permafrost microbial communities from Stordalen Mire near Abisko, Sweden - I_Fen_E3_1 | ecosystem: Environmental > Terrestrial > Soil > Wetlands > Permafrost | place: Sweden: Abisko...
GCAGTTTGGTTTTTTTAAAAAATATATTGGCAGGGTATTTAAAAGGTTTGGTTCGGGTGACCTTACGGATAGGGGTCATGACGGTTTCAACCGTCTGACCCCTATCCGTATCGCCATTTTTGCCAGCGGTGCCGGCAGCAATGCGCAACAGATCATCAACCAGTTTTCAACTTCTTTACATATTAAAATTGCATTGATCATTTGTAATAAACCCGGGGCTGGTGTGTTAACCATTGCTTCAAAAGAAGGCATTCCTTCTTTATTAATAGAAAAGGAAAAGTTTTTTAAAGGCGATCATTATTTACCCGAATTGAAAGACCATCAAATTGACTTTATTGTATTAGCCGGTTTTTTATGGAAGATCCCTGAAGCTTTAATTAAGGCATATCCTAAAAAGATCACCAACATCCACCCGGCCCTGTTACCCAAATACGGTGGTAAAGGTATGTTTGGCCACTATGTGCATGAGGCTGTTATTGCTAATAAAGAAAAAGAAAGTGGCATTACTATTCATTATGTAGATGAATTGTACGACCATGGTGCTGTTATCTTCCAGGCTACATGTGCTGTGGATGAGCATGATACGCCCGATACGCTGGCACAAAAGATCCATTTGCTGGAGCATGCACATTATCCAAAGGTGATTGCTGAGGTTTTACAAAAAGCATAGGTTAGTTATAAAGAATACGTTTTTAATTAAATGTGGTGTTCTTATTTTTTTGCGGGATGCTAGGCTAAAGGTTGGTGGCATAAAAGTAAAATTGCAGTTAAAAGAACGCCGTATTGTGGTTGTGTAAATTTGTTGACGTAATATTATGCCTTTAAAAATTTGTTGTTGCGTATACTTTTAAAAATAATCTTACTGTTAATGTTTTGCCAGGTATTGGGCCAAACATTGCATGCCCAGTTTGTATTAAGTGGTACTGTTTTCGATTCTTCTAAAATAAATTATGTGCCCGGCGTTACTGTTGTAAATAAAGAAGGAAAATTTACGATGACAGATTCTTTAGGCAGGTACAGTCTTACCGTTACTGAAAAAGATTCAGTTTCTTTTATTTTTCGCAGTAAGGCCACGCAAAGTTTTGCCGTACGCACTATTCCCGACCCATCACATTTTGATATTTCTTTAAGGGTGCCTTACAAGGGCAAGTACAGTACTTTAAAAGAAGTGGTGGTTTTTGGAAAAACCTATAAAGAAGATTCTATTGAAAACCGGGAAACCTATGCCAAGATTTTTAATTATGAAAAGCCTACGTTAAGAACTTCTGTTTCACCTTCGGGTGTACCTGGTGCAGATGTGGATGAGATCATCAATATGTTTCGTTTTAAAAGAAACAAAAGGCTTAAACAATTCCAAATAAGGCTGGAAAAAGAAGAGCAGGAAAAATATGTCACCTTCCGTTTCAACAAAACCCTTGTAAAAAAACTGACTCACCTGGAAGGCCAGCAACTGGATACCTTCTTAGTAAAATACCGGCCCGATTATGAATTTACCAGTAATGCCGATGAAGTAATGTTTAACCAGTACATTTTAAATTGTTATTACAAGTACCGGATAGAATTATTGCAGCAAGGCGCTTCAAAATAAGAATTATTAAAAAACTGCCGTACATTTCAGTTTCAAAATTATATACCAGATACTTTGCCTGCTTTGTACATTTGCGACAGGTATTGTAAGCTGTAGGTAGTATTAAAAATTATGGAAGAAAATCAATTGAACTTAGGTGTGGGCACCAGGTTGCAGCACACACAATTTGGCCCCGGTGTAATCGTTGGCGTAAGGTATGCCACTTATTTAATTTCATTCATCCATCATGGTATAAAAGAGGTTGATAAAACAGATAGCCATCTTGATGAGATCATTGCCGAGAACGTAACCACCGAAGTAGAAACTGTTTCGGCAGTAGAAAAATCCTTATTAAAAATTTTACGGCAGTGGAGCGATGTAAATGAACTGGTGCCATTGGGTGATAAATGGATCGGCGGCTCCATGTTGTTACAAACTGCTGACAAAACATTAAAGCCAAAAGAAATCCCCATCGACGATTTCTTTCATAAAATTGTAATGTTGCGTGACCGCCTGAGGGTACTGGAACAAAACATCAACAGCAATAAAAAACTAAGCGATGAAGAAAAAGTAAACATCCAGCAATACATTACCCGTTGCTATGGTTCGCTTACCACTTTTAATGTACTGTTCAAAAATAAAGAGCATTGGTTTGTGGGCGAAAAGGGATCTAGGGAGGATTAAACACTATAAATAATACAATGCTTATAACTATTAAGATGGCGCCCTTTTAACTGCATCTTGTTTTTGTAACCGTTATAATTTCATCCAGGTTTCCTTTAATCCCTTACTCAAAAAATAATCATACAATTCTTTGGCACCGTCTCCTCCTTTTTGTGCATGATGCAGTAATGTTAATCCGTGTGGCCCTCTTGCCATAAGGTATTGCGGAAACAGGTCCAGATAAGATTTTACGAGCTGTGTTTTACCCAGCATGGTAAGCACGTACAAATTTGTTCTCGCCCCTTTTTCAATTAGGTAGGTTGCAATTTCTTTATTTCCCATATGGCCTGCACCTTCAAGCGCAGTTTCAAAATCACCACCTCCCCAATCCCATGTAGCATATAATAAGCCCGGCATTGCTTCAAGCATTTGTTTTGTTTTTTCCAGGTCAGTATGTCCGGCAGTTACAAATTCTTTTACTTTATCAGGTGGTAATGGATCAATTGAACTTGCATTGATTTTTGAAAATCCTGCCAGGGGTGCTGCAATAATTCCTGCCACTCCCAGTCCGCTTTTAAAAAGAAAATTTTTTCTGTTCATGATGGTAATTTTGTTATTGAAAAAAAAATTATTTCTTCCGGATATAGGTAAAATCATAACTGGTGGTCCATGTTTTTCCACCATCTGTAGAAGTTTCGTTGAACTGCCTTACCTGCCCGGGCTTTTCATTATAAAAAATGAACCGGCCTATTATTTTTTGGCCCTGTGCATTCAATGTTTCAAAAGTAAACCGCATGGCACCATCTTTATATTCGCCATTCACAAATTCCTGGTTGCCGTTGGCATAAGAACCACTCCATGATTGTTTCCATTTATTGGTAACAGGATCAATAAAGTTGATACTCTTACCAGTACTTGCCTGGCTGTCCCAGTTTTCCAACAACGCACAACCGCCGGATATCATTTGAATTAAACTGTGGCCTACAACAGGCTGCATGGTTCCGGTTTGATAAACATCCCATTCGCCAATCCAAAAATCAAATTCCCTTGCGTGTGTATTGGCCATGCACGGATACACTTTTGCATATACTTTTTGCCGGATATTTTTAAAGCGTTCGTCATCACGTATACTATTAAAATCGGTCAATGTATCCAGTTCTTTAAAGGTGAGATAACCATTATTCACAGCACTATCGAGTGCAGTAAATGTTTTTTGTTTGTCATTTTTCAGGGCATATATTTTGGCTATTCTTGCATAGGCAATAGGTTTTAAACCCGCCGGCGGGTTTAACGTTAAAGATCTTTCATAGTATTTTAAAGCAGCATCATAATAGGCAAGGTTATAGTTAGCAAAGCCCAACCTGTTCCAGGCAATAGCGTTGGTAGACGTATCGCCTAAAGCTGCCGCATAAGCAACTTTTGCATTTGCCCAATCTTTGGCAAAAAATAATGAATCGGCTTTTCTTATTGCAGGGCTTTGTCCTATCACAGTTTGTAACAGCAACCAGCACAACGATAACGACAAAAAAAATTGTTGAAGTAAGCGATGTTTCATTATAGTGAGTTTTAATTTTACAAATAAAGTTGTGCCGGTAATATTTTAACCTGGGGTAATACTACTTAATTCCACATTATTGTTATGGGCGAATATTGACATTTTGTTATTTTACTTGACTGGTGGAAATTTTTAATGATGAACAGTTAAAAGGGTAAGTATAAAAATTGCCTGCTCACTTTTCAGTAGTCGTTATTTTTATTTCTGCGTGGCCTTTCAACAAGTTCTCCTTTGCAATTGGGGCAGGCATATTTTACAGCTTTTGCACAGGCATTGCAAAATGTGCATTCATAACTGCAAATATTTGCTTCATCAGAATCCTGCGGTAAGGGCTTACCGCATTTTTCACATTTTGTTTTCATTTGCAACGCCATACACTTCAGTTTATATTTAAAAAATATTTCGGCTGAAGTTAGGCAGCGTTTACAAATATGCGATGGTTAAAATTGATATTTTTTTGTTCATCAATATACATCCAGGTCGCTGCCATAGGCAATATTGCCGGTGTATTTTTGTTTTATTTCATTCAGTAAACTTTCCCTTGTAGTGCCAAATAATAGTTGGTGTGTTAGTACAAGCAGCTTTGGTTTTACCGTATTAGCAATCATGGCCAGTTGTGCTGTTGAGGTATGAAAAGTACTGTGATAATCTCTCCAGCGTTTTTCTCTTTTGGCCAATCCTTCCATTGAATATACTTCATGAATAAGAATGTCGCAGTCCACAGCATTTTTTACAAGCTCTTCACTATAGGTACAATCGCCTGATACCACAATTACTTTATCGGGTGTTTCAAACCGGTAGCCAAATGCCTGCGGCCACGAACCATGATGTACCAAAAAAGCTTTCACCGTAATATTTGAATCTTTATAAATAATGCCCGGAACAATTTCATGAACATGTACTTTGTATCCGGCGGGGTTGCCTTTCTCCAAGCCGTTAATCCTGATATCCATATCCTCTGCGTATGCTGCCATAATATGATTGGTCATAGCCTGAATACCTTTAGGGCCATATACTTCCAACGCAGTATCCCTGTTAAGTACTGCCGGTGTTAAAATAAAATCGGGGTACCCAATGGTATGATCGGAGTGAAGATGCGTAATAAATAAATGCTTCAGTTGTGCCGCTTCAAGTCCTTTAACACCTTTGTTATATGCAGCTGCGGCCCTTCTTACTACCCCAGGGCCACAATCCACCACGTAAGAGGTTCCATTAACAACAATGGATAATGAAGGACCCGATCTTTCCGGATCTGCAAAAGGTGTACCTGTACCCAGCAAAACAACCAGTGTTGTTAAAGGCAGGTTTTGCCGGTACGTTGCCGGCGAAATCATTGCAGTGCAGGCAAACCCAAGTAATAGCCATTTGTATTTTAATAAAGTTGTTCCTGGTTTTATAAATTGAAACTTATCCATAAAAGATTTGTTTTACTGTTTGAGTTCTTTTTCCAAGCTACCATTTTTTCATGGAAGTGTCAACCCGGTATTGATTGAAAAAAATTGTTTGCAGCTTATTTACTTTTTTTACACCAGTGGTTATGCGTTTACTTTTTTATCGTTTAGCTTGCAACTATTCAGTTTAGCTAATTACTACAATGTAGAGCCATGATAGCGGTTGAAAATGTAAAATTTGTAAACAGCTTTCCTAATCCCAACCAGGGGCGCTTTGATAAAAGCCAATGGCTGCATGACTATGGACTATCCAATGTGATCTTAAATTGCCATGCCAAACAAATCTATTATCCCGATCATTGGACGCCACTATCTTTAAAATGTTCTTTTAATGGTAAGGAGTTTTATCAATCCGGCAATGCCATTCAATGTGCATCGGATGACAATTTTTTAATTTTCAACGAAGGGAAAGAGTACACCAGCTTTATCAATTCAGATACTGAGGTGGAATCTTTCACACTCAACTTCTCTGAGCCGTTTGTAAAGTTTACTTTGAATGCCTTATTTGCCGATGCAGCAATTAATCTTGATGACCCGTGTGCTGAAAGGATAAAAACAAATATCCGTTTTATTGAAAGAGGTTATACTTACAATGCTACTCTGAAAAACCAGGTGCTGTTGATAAGGCATCTTACAAAAGAATTTCAACTGAATAATGAACACATAGCAGAGTTACTATTGAGCCTGCTTGAAAATTTAATTGCATTCCGCCAAAAAATAAGTGCCGAGGTTAATGACCTGGATGCTGCCAAGGCAAGTACCCGTGCAGAGTTGTATAAAAGGCTTTATATGGTTAAAGACCTGCTGGATTCCAGTTATCAAACTGATATCAACTTAAACACACTCGCCAGCGTTGCCTTACTAAATCCCTGCTACCTGCTGCGGCTGTTCAAATCTTTTTTTAAAATAACACCCTGGCAATATTTAAAAAGACGAAGAATAGACGAAGCTAAAAAATTATTAGCCACCGGTAAATATCCTGTGGCACAGGTTTGTAATATGGTTGGCTTTTCCGATCTTTCTTCTTTCAGTAAATTGTTTAAAAAAGAAACCGGGTTTTCTCCCTGTAAATTTTCTGCTATGCCCGGTTTATAAAATGTATTCTCTCGGTAACAAAACTAATAACGCTGCATTGCAACGGGTAGCATTTTTTAATTATTCATTCGCCACTCCTGTGGTGTTACATCATACTCCTGTTTAAATACCCTTGCAAAATATCCCGGGTCGTTGTAGCCACATTCCAATGCAACAGTTGCAATGCTGTAGGCGGGATTTTTCAGCAACTCTTTAGCCTTATTTAAACGAATGATACGGATGAACTTATTAGGTGAGCAACCTGTTAGCGCATCTAATTTACGATGCAATTGAGAGTGGCTCATAAATACCAGTTTACACAATTGCTCCACCGTAAAGTTGGTTTCGGTTAAATGTTGTTCTATCGCCGCTCTTACTTTTGTTACAAAGCCGTCTTCAATTTTAGTATCATTATTTTCTGCAGCTGCAATTATAGTTTCAGGTGATTTATAATTACCGATGCCCGCTTTCTTAAGATAATACTGTTGCAGGTTTTGCCGCAGTTCCAGTAATTTTTTTATTCGTATCAATAACTCTTCCCGGTTAAATGGTTTTTCCAGGTAGGCATCAGCACCTTGCTCCAGTCCTTCCATTTTACTTTCTATATCGGCTTTGGCCGTAAGCATAATAATGGGGATGTGGCTGGTATGTTCATCATTGCGCAACTGGCGGCACAATTCAAAACCATCTACAAAGGGCATCATTACATCGGTAATAATTAAGTCGGGAATGATCTCAGCTGCAATTTCAAATCCTTCTCTTCCGTCCTTTCCTACAGCAAGGCGGTAATCGGGCAGGCAGGACGCCGTGTAGGCCACAACATCAGCATTATCTTCCACCAACAAGATCAAAGGTTTTCCATTGCGCTGTTTTTCATCCGTTATTGAAGTTGTATCTGCGATATCGGTATTTATTTTTTGTGCAGTTGCTTCTATTAAATTGACCTGATCCGCTGTTTCTTCTGCAGCCGCTAATTTTTTTAAAGGCAGTACCACGGTAAACTCACTTCCTTTATTAGCACCGGTGGGCGGGCTTTTTACTGTAATTTCTCCCTCCATTAATTTCACCAGTTCTTTGGTTAACGCAAGGCCAATACCCGTACCTTCTGTTTTGCGGGTATGACTATTATCTAACTGGTAAAATCGGTCGAATATATGCTGTTGCTGGCTTTCGGGAATTCCAATGCCGGTATCTTTTACTTTAATAATTAATGTTGAGTCTGGCCCGTCATTGGGCAAGGCGTTTTCGCTTACGCTGATATAGATATTCCCTTTTGCAGGTGTAAACTTTAAAGCATTGGATAATAAGTTGGCAACGATCTGCCTAATTTTTTCAGGGTCATAAGCCATATGCAACGCATCCATGTCTGCTAAAAAATGCATTTGTTTTTGCTGGCTTTCGGCAAGCGAATGAAAAGACTCTACAATGTACCGGAGAAAATTAATAACATCGCCGTTTACCAGTTGCAGTTGCATTTTACCCGTTTCCAGTTTAGACAGATCAAGCATTTCATTTACCAGGTTCAGTAAACTTTCGCCATTGCGGATGATCATGTCCATTCCATTTTCCATATGCACCTGGGGATTGCTCTTAACCTGCTGCGCCATGCCCAATATAACGGTAAGTGGAGTACGAAATTCGTGGGTGATATTGGTGTACAATTGTGTTTTTACCGTATCCAGTTCTTTTACTCTTTTTGCCTCCAGTTGTTCAAAATTTAATTGCGATTTTAGTTTGGCCCGGTTAACTGTAAATTTAAAATAAGCCCTTATACCCAGGCCAAGCAATACAATATAAATAAGGTAAGCCCACCAGCTGCGCCACCAGGGTGGCAAAACTGTTATCTGTATCTCAGCAGTTTGGTTGCTCCAGATGCCCTGACTGTTGCTGCCTTCCACTTTAAAAACATATTTTCCGGAAGGCAGGTGTAAATAAGTGGCCGTACGGCGGGTACCGGATTCAACCCAATCCTTATCCACACCAACCAATTGATACCGGTATTTATTTTGAGCAGAAGCGGTAAGGTCAAGTGAAGAAAATTCCAGGGTTAAAATATCCTGTTCATAAGTAAGTGTAATACTTTTTGATTTTTCTATAGTGGTTTGCAGTACTCCGGTTTTATCTCCAGGAGAAACAGATTGGTTATTAATAAGGATGTCGGTAATAAAAACATTGGGCATATACCCCTGAACCAGTATTTCTTTGGGATTAAAAATATTAATTCCGTTTACCCCGCCAAAGGCAAGATTACCGTTACTAAATTTGGCGTAACTACCTGTATTAAATTCATCATCCTGCAAACCATAGGCTTTGGTGAAATTGTAAAAGACACGATTGTTGTTTTCTGTGACTTTCATACAAAATAATCCCTTGTTACTACTTCCCCATATATTGCCTTCGCCATCAGGCAAAATGCCATACACCACATCGTCGGGTAACCCTTCTTTAGCAGTGAGATGAAAAAAATCACCAGTGGTTTTATCCAACCTGTTTAATCCACCTCCTTTTGTTGCAATCCATAAATATTTACCGGGTTCACTGGGGTCATCTAAAAAACAAGACACATGATTATAGTTGAGCGAGTTGCGGTTACTGTTATTATTGTAAAACCATTGTACTTGTGAAGAAGCAATATTGTTATAATTTAAAATAACTTTTGCAAAACCTTTTTCTGTACCTATCCAAAAAGTACCTTGTTTATCCTCATACAATGCTGTACAAATAATTTTAGATGCATCTTTATTTATAGTAAAGCTATCCAGCTTTTCGGTTGCTGTATTCAATAAGGTAATGGCTCCGTCCTGTCCGGGAAACCAAATATTGGCTTTACGGTCTTCAAGAAAAGGTTGTTTTTTGCCAAATGGTTGGTTGGCATTTATAGCTGGCCAAGCCTGTACTGTATTGGAAGCAGGATTGTATCTAAAATATCCTTTCTCATCACATTTAAACCAATAATCGCCTGTAGAAGCAATGATAAAATTATCTACCTGGCTTAGCAATGGATTTTTTTTAAACGCTTCTGTAATCGGCCCGTCATCTTTCAGGTTCATCCAATTGTAATCATAACTCACCAGATAAATTCCGTTGCTTTTGGAAGGAATAATCAGGCGAATTGTTTTACCACTTACCTGTGTTTTAAATTTGCTGCGTACTGAATGATATTTTCGCAAACCCCGTCCTACAGAACCTGACCATAATATTCCTGACTGGTCAATAACAAACGGATAGCAGATCCTGATAGTTGTTTTGGGTAAGGGGTCGTTCCAGTTTATCGGTTTACCAGGTTCGTTTCTGTACACATCATAAAAATACTCCTCCCGGTGATGATACTCCCAGAGTTTCGAAACTGGTTTAAAAATGATGTTGCCGGCAGGCGTTTTACTGCTGTTGAATAATGGAATTATATCTCTTCCGTTTAAAAGGTATAGGTTGCTGTTAATTAATTTGCTGCTATCCTGGTTCTGGTAACCATCATTCAGCAGTACCCCATTGTTTAGTTTTATGAAATTGTTTTTCGAAGGATCAAAACGGTACACCGCACCATCCATACCCCCAACCCAGATAATTCCATTCTTATCTTTTCCCATACCGTAAACGGGTGTCTCATTAGGTAATGAAAGCCTTGTAACAATAGGTGCTGCGTCTTTTGTAAAGAATTCCTTACCCAGTTCAACAATATTTAACCCTGCAACATCTGAGGCTACCAGCATTCTTCCATCGGGCATTTCCATTATTGATCGTATCCCGTTTCCCGAAAGGCTGGCCGGATTTGAATTAATATAGGTGATACGGTAAAATTTTCCACTTTGTTTATCGTATACATTTAATCCGGCATTTTCGGTACCGGCCCATATCCTTCCTTTTGAATCCTCAAAAAGTTTTATGATAGTATTGCTGCTTAGGGAATGTGCGTTATAGGGGTCATTTGTAAAAACTTTAAAGCTATAGCCATCATAACGGTTCAACCCATTTTTGGTAGCCACCCAAATAAAGCCTTCCTGATCCTGTAAAATATCAAATACCATACCCTGAGACAGGCCCTGTGCAGTAGAGATGGTTTCATAATCCGGGGCCTTTTGTGCTGTTGCAGCAAGAACCCACCAAATAATGGTAAAGGTGAATAGTGCTTTTAGGGAGATAAGGCGCTTGTGCATTTGCTTATAAAGATAAACGCAAAGCCCTTTTTTATTGCATTGATTAAAAAGAAACTGGCTGCAGTTTTTGCAAAATGACGAATTAATCCTATTGCTGCATAATTTGTCCGGTAGTTTGGTGCAAATCTTCGGCAGTTTGCTTAGTTTGTCCTAACACCTGATTGCACCTTAGCAGAACTTTACAGTAGTTACTTTATCCTCCTCTTACAAAGCTCATCATCCATAATCGCTGGTTAAACCATAACAGTTGCTGTATTATTTGCAGCCTGCCAATCACAAGTATTTTTTAGAAAGTACAAACCATGTTATAATTAAATATACAAACTGCTGCAGAAAATCTTTTCTTAACTATTAAACCAATGTAAAATGACCAACAATTTCCCTCTTAAGTTAAAGTGGCTTTTGCTGCTAACCCTGCTTACGCCTTTAATGAGCATCAGCCAAACCAAAACTGTAGTTACAAGCAGCCGGGCATTTCCAAAAGTTGACAAAGTGCTTGAATTTGAAAAAGCATTGGCAGCACATGCCAAAAAATACCATACCGGCGATACTAAATGGCGTGTATTTGATATACAATCAGGACCTGACGCAGGAGGCTATATGACAACAGAGGGACCTTCAAGCTGGGAAGCGCTCGATACCAGGGGAAATATGGGAGATGAACACAACATTGACTGGAATAAAAATGTGGCCATCTATTTAACAGACAGGGGTTCTTCCACCTATGCCGTATACCAGGATTCTTTAAGTACCGTAGCGATAGGAGATTATTCTGACAAGATCAGTATCACCCATCTGTTTCCTAAAATTGGCGGTACTAACAAAATTATTGCATTGCTAAAAAAAATGAAAGCGGCCTGGATGGCAGATGGTTCTACCGTTGCCGTTTACGCTGCCAGTTCATCGGGGCCATCCCAGTTTACAATAGTTACCAGGTACAAACAGGGCCTTAAAGAAAAAACGCCAGGTTTTCGTAAGCCATTTAAAACAACTTATGAAGCTGTAAATGGCGACGGCTCGTACGAAGATTACCTGAACGATTTAAGGCAATACGCCAATGAAGCATGGAGTGAATTACTTTTTCTGCGTGCCGATTTGAGTTCGAAATAAGTTAAAGAGCAGGTTAAAGCCTTCAAAGGTTGCTGCAACTTTTGTAGGCTTTATTAAAAACAAACCATTAAGGATTCAGCTCAGCAAGTATAAGCTTAGCTATTAAACACTAATTCTTTTTTTAATTTTTAAACCAATGACAAAATTTTCTTCATCAGCATTCACCGTTTTTATTGTTGCATTATTATTGATAAGCTGCAATAATGCAGACACTACAAAAACAGCCATAACAGATACAACCGCAAAACCAGCAACAAGTGAGGCAACGGAATATTTTAACCTGCGCCCCAAACTGGAAAAAGATTATGGCTATACTCATGCCGTAAAAATTGGTGATGACCTTAAAATTTCCGGGGCCGTAAGTATGACCGACTCGGGAACAATCATTGGCCCAGGCAATATGGAATTGCAGATGAAAAATTGCTATGCCGACCTGCAAAAGATATTACAACATTATGGTTATACTATTGATGATGTGTATGCCGAAAATATTTATACCACCAACATGGATGAATTCATCAGGGTTTCCGGCTATCGCAATACGGTGTATAAAAAACAATTTCCAACAGGCACCTGGCTTGAAGTAAAGGGCCTTGCTTTGCACGGGCAGCTGATTGAGATTGATATAGAGGCGCATAAAACAAAATAGTTTAACACCATTAATAACAACTAAACAAAAGGGGTAGCCGAAAACCAAACAGAGTAGGCAATAACATTTAAAAAATAAAACTATGCCAACAATTGTAGCAAGACATAAAGTACGTGATATTAATGCATGGCTTAAAGGCCACCAGGACAGGGTAAATCTTTTTGCTCCGGCAGTGTCTGGTTTTAAAACATTCCAGGATACTGATGATCCCAATTCGGTGGTACTGGTTATTGAAGCAACAGATCTAGAAATGCTGGGTGCCATCATCAATGATCCCAAAAACAAGGCAATAAAAGAACTGCATACGGTTATTGATCCTGTTGTATTATCGATGCCGGTAGAGCTGTAACCAGTTACGCTTAATTTTTTTAACCTTAAATTTTATCACCATGACCAACAAAGAATTTTTTATTCAGACATGGCATGCCGAAATGCAAAGAACTTTAAATGCCATAAACGGCTTGCCAGCAGATATGAGTAAACTCAGTTACAAATGCGATGAAAAATCAAGGTCGGCAGCCAGTATCATTGGCCATATACTGCCGCATGCCGAAGTGATGTATAATGCAACAGACAGTTTTATTGCAGCAGAAAAATCGAACCCTAAACAATTTAACAGCCCCGAGGATGCTGCAGCCTATTTTGAAAAATATGCCGTGCTGCTGGCAG
>Ga0302164_10000525_pt1 | contig 12875 bp, 9 predicted proteins | sample I_Fen_E3_1_FD_193500 | JGI IMG/M metagenome (GOLD analysis project Ga0302164, IMG submission 193500) | Peat permafrost microbial communities from Stordalen Mire near Abisko, Sweden - I_Fen_E3_1 | ecosystem: Environmental > Terrestrial > Soil > Wetlands > Permafrost | place: Sweden: Abisko...
GTGTCCATGCCGGGGTACAATTATTTACTGCCGGTTTCAGATAACACCAATCCTTATTTTATCACCAGAGGAAACACCAGCCTGTTACCTGTAGAGCGTCAAAATTTTTCAGTGAATTATAATTTTAACAATCCAAAGACCAACTTCAATTCATTTATCTACGCCAACGGGTCATTTACCAAAAATGATGTGATACAGAGCATAGTGGTGGATGATAAAGGTGTACAAACCTCTGTGCCGGTAAATGCCAACGGCACTAAGAACTTTTATGCCAATTTCAATTTAAGTAAACAGTACAGTCACAATCCTGAATTTACCTTTAGCTGCAACGTTGGGGGCTATTACAGTTTCGGCAGCAGCCAGTTGTTGTTTAATACCGTAAGCAGCAGGCAAAGAAATTTCACCATCAATAACTGGGCGGGCATTGGATTGAATTTTAATGATAAAGTGGAATGGAACAGTTCCGTTAGCATCGGCAACAACTTTACGCAATACACTTCCAGCCAGTTTAAGAAGATAAACATCAATACGGTGTGGCTGGATAATGAACTGGTGGTAAGGTGGCCCAAACATATCATCTGGGAAACACAGTTCAATGAAGACTTCAACAGCAGCCTTACCGGCTCTGCCCGAAGGATCTTGCGCTGGAATGCTGCCGTAAATTACACCATGCTTAAAACCGAAGCGCTGGGGTTTAAATTATCAGTGTTCGATATTTTGAATACTAATATCAGTTACAATTCTTTTGCCAGCCGCAACATGATAACCTTTAGCCAAACCAACACGCTTCCGCAATATGTTATGCTTACTGCAACCTATAACGTAAAGCCCTATGGCGGTGGTAAGAGAAAAGTAGGCGGCAGGGAAAGATTGCTCTTGTTTTAAAGTAAATAAACTTCACATTCAATTGATAGTGAAACTTAAATAGATAAAAAAATAGCCCCCACAATACTGTGAGGGCGGTTGTAAATTATATGCAATGATGATTAAGATTGTTATTCACCCTGCTGCGGCTTAGGCTGCATGTCGGGTTTTGGAATTAGTGCTTTACGGCTCAACTTAAACTTACCGGTCTTTTGGTCAATGTCCAGCAATTTCACTTTTACTTTGTCCCCTTCTTTAAAAATGCCGTCCATGCTTTCCAGTCGTTTCCAGCTTATTTCACTGATGTGTAATAAACCTTCTTTCTTTGGTAAGAACTCTACAAAAGCACCAAATTCTTTAATGCTCTTCACTGTTCCTTCATAAGTATCACCTACCACTGCTGTGGCCACTAATCCTTTAATCCATGCCAAAGCTTTATCTAATCCTTCTTTTTGTGCAGAGAAGATACTTACTTCACCAGCATTGTTTACTTCTTCAATATTTACAGTAGCGCCGGTTTCCCTTTGTATTTCCTGTATCACTTTGCCGCCGGGCCCGATAACCGCACCAATATATTCTTTATCGATAGTGATCTTCACCATACGTGGTGCATGTGGTTTCACATCTGCCCTTGCAGCAGGTATGCAAGCATACATAGCATCCAAAATGTGCAAACGACCTGCACGTGCCTGGGCCAAAGCCTGGCGCATAATATCCATACTTAAACCGTCTACTTTTATGTCCATCTGCACACCGCAAATACCATCGCGTGTACCCGTTACTTTAAAATCCATATCACCTAAATGATCTTCATCGCCCAATATATCGGTCAATACAGCAAACTTGTCGTCTTTTTTAATTAACCCCATTGCCACACCACTTACGTGTTTTGGAATGGGAACTCCTGCATCCATTAAAGCTAATGAACCGGCACAAACAGTTGCCATTGATGAAGAACCATTACTTTCCAGGATATCGCTCACTACCCTTACAGTGTAAGGATACTCGCTGCCCGGCATCATTTTCTTTAGAGAACGCATGGCAAGGTTACCATGCCCCACTTCCCTGCGGCCAACACCCCTCATCATTTTTACTTCGCCGGTTGAGAATGGAGGGAAATTATAATGCAGGATAAACTTGGTGTATTCTGATTTAAAAGCACTTTCAACCAATAATTCATCTAAAGGAGTTCCAAAGGTAACCGTTGTAAGTGACTGTGTTTCACCTCTGGTGAATAAAGAAGAACCATGCGGCGTTGGCAACACATCGGTTTCCATTGCCAGCGGGCGTATATCTTCTGTGCCCCTGCCATCCAAACGCTTGCGATCATTTAAGATCATATCACGAACCACATAATATTGCAGTTCTCCAAAATAATGACCTATTAATGCTTTGTCTTCTGCTGGTAATTCTTCGCCTAAAAATTCTTTTACTTCTTTTTTCAACGCATCAAATGCATCACTTCTTTCGTGCTTTGCAGATGCAGAAGAAGAAATAGCATACATTTTATCTTTTGCAAAAGCAGTTATTTTTTCATTCAATTCTTCGTTGCGGTAAGGTTTGGTGTATTCCCTTTTTGTAGTAAGCCCCAATTGAGCCCTCAAATCAGCTTGCGCTTTGATCTGTGCTTTAACAGCTTCGTGTGCTAATTCTAAAGCCTTCACCAGGTCTTCTTCCTGGCATTCTTTAGCCTCGCCTTCCACCATCATGATGTTTTTATCTGTAGCGGCAATGATGAACTCCAGATCACAATCAGCTAACTCAGTACGGCTAGGGTTAATAATGAACTGGCCGTTCTTGCGTGCTATACGAACTTCGGAGATGATTTCCTGGATGGGAATATCTGAAACGGCTAACGCGGCAGAAGCAGCCAAACAAGCCAATGCATCAGGCAATACTTCAGCATCACTTGAGATAAGACTTATAAGTACCTGTACATCACATAAATAATCCTCTGGAAAAAGCGGACGTAAAGCTCTGTCTATTAAACGGGAGGTAAGAATTTCGTAATCATTTAACCTGGCTTCTCTTTTAAAGAATGAACCTGGGACACGGCCTGCAGAGGCAAACTTCTCCTGGTAATCTACCGACAATGGAAAAAAGTTCTGGCCTTCTTTAGGCTCTTTATTGGCAACCACGGTTGCTAATAAAATACAATTGCCCTGGCGTACTGTAACGGCGCCATCAGCCTGGCGGGCCATTTTGCCTGTTTCGATGGTTACCATGCGGCCGCCACCAATATCAAACGTAACAGATTTTGGTTGTAGTAATGACATAAATACGATTTATGATTTGGGATTGCCGTTGCCAGATTTCCTGTACTTGCAAGCCCTGTGAGTTAATGACGTAACAAATAATAATTCCCAACTGTACAATTGCAGTTGGGAATTATTAATATTACATGGTTGGAATAATTTTATTTACGAAGTCCTAATTTTTCAATTAAAGCTCTGTAACCGGTAAGGTCGTGTTTGCTCAGGTAGGTTAATAAACGTTTGCGCTGACCAACCATTTTCATTAACCCTCTTTGTGAGGAGAAATCTTTTTTGTTAGATCTCAGGTGTTCTGAAATTGAATTGATACGCTCAGTTAATAAAGCGATCTGGCCCTCAATAGAACCTGTGTTTGTGGCTTTGCCACCGTAAGTTGAAAAAATTGTTGCTCTTTTTTCGATTGTTAAATAAGGCATCTCTTTGTTTTTTTAATAACGTCTTTGTTATGTTTCTTTTATAATTAGGCGCAAAAGTACATAAAAAAATGGTTTTTACGAGGTGAATTGCGGATTTTTTTTGAATATTGCCAATATATGAACCCCTCATTTGCCATAACAGGTTGCGGAAGGATTGCCGGGAGGCATGCAGAGCAGATAATAAAGCATGGTTTTTTGTCTGCTGTTTGCGATATTATCCCTGAAAAAGCTAACGAACTGGCAGCGCTGTATCATACAAAAGCCTATTACTCAATAGAAGACATGCTGGCTGCCGAAAAAAATATTGATGTGGTAAGTATTTGCACTCCCAATGGTTTACATGCTTTACATTCCAGAAAAGCATTGGATGCCGGCTGCCATGTACTTTGCGAAAAACCATTGTGTATTGCGGTTGAAGATGGCAAAAAAATGATAGCTGCCGCTGAAAAGGCAGGTAAAAAATTATTTGTGGTAAAACAAAACCGCTATAACCCACCCGTTGCTTTTTTAAAAGAACTGATCACTTTGGGCAAACTGGGTAAAATCTACAGTTTTCAGATCAACTGTTTTTGGAACAGGCCCAATGAATATTATACAGGCTGGAAGGGCAGTAAAGATCTGGATGGCGGAACGCTATTTACTCAATTCAGTCATTTTATTGATCTGCTATATTGGTTATTGGGCGATGTGGCCGAAGTAAAGACCCTTACCAAAAATTTTGCTCATCCATCCATTGCTTTTGAAGATACCGGGGCCGTATTATTTGAAATGACCAGCGGTGCAATAGGTTCCCTGAATTATACCGTGAACAGTTTTAATAAAAATATGGAAGGCTCCATAACCGTTTTTGCTGAACATGGAACTATTAAAGTGGGTGGACAATACCTGAACGAACTGGAATATTGCAATGTTAAAGGCGTTGATAACCCTGAACTACCACAAGGCAACCCTGCCAATGGGTATGGCTTTTACCAGGGTAGCATGAGTAACCATGATAAAGTGTATCAAAACCTTATACTCGCTTTACAAAATCCTCAGCATGAATTTGCAAGTGCAGCAGAAGGATTGAAAACAGTGGCGATAATTGAAAAAATATACAACAGCTAAATGGGGCAAGGAAAAATATATTTTACTGTTACTACCGACCTCACCTACGACCAGCGCATGATCCGCATTTGCACTTCGCTTGCCAATGCCGGCTATAGTGTAACGCTGGTGGGAAGAAAAATGAAAGCTTCTCTTCCACTCTCTTCGCAGCCTTTTCAACAAAAACGATTGCTTTGTTTTTTTGAAAATGGAAAATTGTTTTATGCAGAATATAATATCCGTCTATTTTTTTACCTGCTGTTTAAAAAAATGGATTGCATTGGTGCAATAGATTTGGATTCAATTCTACCTTGTTTATTTATTTCGAAAATAAAAAAAGTAAAAAGAGTTTACGACGCACATGAGTTGTTTTGCGAAATGAAAGAGATTGCCACACGCCCTGGTATTTATAAAACCTGGAAAAAGATCGAACGGTACACTGTACCAAAATTCAGCAATGGCTACACGGTTAACCAGCCTATTGCAGCTGAGTTTAAAAAAATGTATGGCCTTAATTACGAGGTCATCAGGAATATTGCTTTGCTCAGGGAAATTAGTATCCCCGATAAAAAAGAAAAATTTATTTTATACCAGGGAGCTGTTAACGAAGGCAGGAGTTTTGAAACGTTGATTCCTGCAATGAAAGAAGTGAATGCCCAACTTATCATTTGCGGAGATGGTAATTTCATACAACAGGCAAGGCAATTAGTACAAGAAAATCATTTAGAAGATAAGGTTATTTTTAAAGGCAAAGTAATGCCAGATGCATTGCGGGTTATTACACAACAGGCTTATATTGGCGTTACATTGTTTGATGATACCGGCTTAAGCAATTACTATTCGTTAGCCAACCGCTTTTTTGATTACCTGCATGCCGGCATCCCGCAACTGTGTGTAAACTACCCGGTGTATAAGGAAATCAATGACAGCTATCATATTGCAGCTTTAACTGATGATATCAGTGCAAAAAATATTGCGGCTTTACTGAACAATTTACTACTAAACGAGGTTGAGTATAAAACCCTGCAACAAAACTGTTTGAAGGCCCGGCAAGAACTAAACTGGCAGCACGAAGAAAAAAAACTGATTCAATTTTATAAACAACTACTTGGATAAACATTTACATATCGTTGCCCTGGATGTGCCTTGGCCGGTAGATTATGGCGGAGTGGTGGACCTGTTTTACAAATTAAAAGCCTTGCATCAACTGGGCATAAAAATTCATTTGCATTGCTTTACACAACACGGGCGAGAACCACAGCAAGAATTGAATAAATACTGCGCCAGTGTAACCTATTATCAACGCAAAAAAAATATCGGCAGCTTTTCATTGTTGCTTCCATTTATTGTTACAAGCCGTAAAAATGAAGAACTGATCGCTAATTTGAATATAGATAATTACCCTGTATTACTGGAAGGTATTCATTGTACTTATTACCTTCATTCCAACCAGCTTACTAACAGGAGAGTTTTAGTACGCCTGCACAATACCGAGTTTGAGTATTACAAACAATTAGCAAAGAACGAAAGCAATTTTTTTAAAAAATTATATTTCCTCAACGAAAGCAGGTTATTATTCCAGTACGAAAAAAGCATTGCAAATAAAGCCAGCTTTGTTGCAGTAAGCGAACATGATGTAAATTTATACCAGCGGTTATTCAATGCAAGGGACATTTATTATTTACCTGTTTTTATTCCATATACTTTATCGGTATGTAAAGAAGGTAAAGGATGTTTTTGTTTATACCATGGTAATTTATCCATCAATGAAAATGAAACGGCTGCAATATGGTTGTTACAAAACGTATTCAATACTTTGGAAATTCCATTTGTTATTGCGGGAAAAAACCCTTCTGAAAAATTGCTCCACCTTGCGCACCAGCACCAGCATACCTGCATTGTGGCCAATCCTGGTGAAAAAGAAATGCAGGATATGATCTGCAAAGCACAAATACATGTTTTACCTTCTTTCAATAATACCGGAATCAAATTAAAATTATTAAACGCATTATTCAATGGCCGTCATTGTGTGGTTAATGCTGCAGGTGTTGAGGGCAGCGGGCTTGAAGGTGCTTGCCAGGTAGCATCAGATGCAACGTCTTTTAAAAAAATAATAGCAGAATTATACCAGCAACCTTTTACAGAACAGGAAAAAGAAAAACGCCAGGGATTATTGCAAACTATTTATAACAATGAAGAGAATGCCAGGAAACTAACAGCAAGCTTTTGGACGTGAATCGTCAAATATGTGACATGAGTTGCAAACATTATACTTATGGCAAGAACCAAAAATAATTAAACCAGAATGCGCTCCAGACGATTCACCATTCACGCTTCACGATTTACATTTCTATCGTTGCATTATCCCAAACCTTATTGCGTTCAGTTTTCAGCATTCTTGCAGGGAATTTATTGATCACCATATAATCATGAGTAGCCATGATGATGGTAGTGTTGTAGTCACGGCAAATATGAAACAGCAGCTGCATAATTTCGTCGCTGGTTTCGGGGTCAAGGTTACCTGTAGGCTCATCGGCCAATATCAGCTTAGGAGAGTTTAAGAGGGCCCTGGCCACATCTACCCTTTGCTGTTCGCCACCACTTAATTCAAAAGGCATTTTAAAGCCCTTGGTTTTCAATCCCACTTTATCCAATACATCAGCAATTTTTTCGTCCATTAGTTTTACATCCTGCCAACCTGTTGCCCTTAATACAAATTTCAGGTTCTCATTTACATTCCTGTCTGTCAGCAATTGAAAATCCTGGAAAACAACACCCAGGTTGCGCCTCAAAAAAGGAACAGTTTTCCATGTTAATTCTTTAAGGTTATGACCTACTACCCAACCCTCGCCTTCTGTTAATTGCAGATCGCCGTACATGGTTTTAAGCAAACTGCTTTTACCCGTTCCGGTTTTACCTACCAGGTATACAAACTCCCCTTTATCAATGCTGATATTAACATCGCTTAATATCAGGCTATTACCCTGGTAAATATTTACATTCTTTAATTCTACAATTGATTGAGACATAAATTAGTTTGCGGTTTGTTGTTTACGGTTTTTCACTTTAGCTTCATCTCCTGAAATTCTACACTGCTATTGCATTATTGCAAATTTAGTTGTTACCACTTCCCTTTAAAAATATATTTTCTTCACCATTTGTTAAAAAATGTGAACAACTAAAAAAATAGTTGTGTAACTAAAATATTAGTTTTAAGTTTACATCATCAAGCAAACAAAGAGAAAATGAAAAATTTAACCAAGGCCGAAGAACAGATCATGCAGGTGATCTGGAAACTGGACAAAGCCTTCCTGAGAGAAATATTAGATGAACTGCCTGCTCCCAAACCACACAGTAACACTGTGGCCACTATAATAAAAATATTAGTGGATAAAGAATTTGTGGGCATTACCGTTTTTGGCCGAACGCACCAATACTACCCTTTAGTGAGTAAAGAAACGTATAGCAAAAGCACCATGAAGAGTTTGGTAAAGGGCTATTTTGAAGGCAGCTTCAGCAATGCCGTTTCCTTTATGGTGAAAGAGAACAACATTAGTTTGGACGAACTGGAATTATTACTGAAACAGTTGAAGAAGAAATAAAACAGTGGACCGTTGTCAGTTGAAAGATGTTAGTTTATGAATTTCTGGCAACATCTGATTCTAACAACTATTTACAAACAACTAACAACTAAAAAATGCTCCCTATTGCTTATTACCTTTTAAAAGTAATTATTTGCTCCGGCATATTGTATGGCTATTACTGGTTGTTGCTACGCAACAAGGTTTTTCATAAGTACAACCGGTTTTACCTGATGGCATCAGTGGTGTTATCATTATTGGTGCCGTTAATAAAGATCAGTTTTTGGCAACAAAACGCCTCGGCACAAAGCAGTGTAATAAAAGTATTGCAGGTGGTAAGCAATGGTGATGAGTATATGGATACTGTTGTTATTTCCTCTCAAAACAATGCATTTGATACTACTCAGCTTTATCCTTTTGCTTATTTACTGGTATCACTTATTTTACTGATCGTTTTCCTGCACACTTTGTATGTGATTGCCACGCTGTTAAAAAAATATCCCAGGCAAACTATCGAAAGTATTTCATTCATTAATACTGATGCTAAAAGCACTCCCTTCTCCTTTTTAAAATATATTTTCTGGAACCATAATATTGATATGGAAACCACCACCGGCAACCAGATTTTTAAACACGAACTGGCACATGTTCAGGAAGGACACACTTATGATAAACTATTCATCAACCTGGTGTTGATATTTTTCTGGTGCAATCCTTTTTACTGGTTGTACCGCAAAGAACTGAACATGATACATGAATTTATTGCTGATAAAAAAGCAGTGGAAGACAGTGATACTGCAGCTTTTGCTGCCATGATACTGCAGGCCACTTATCCGCAGCATCGTTTTCAGTTGACCAATAATTTTTTCTACTCGCCTGTAAAACGAAGATTGCTTATGCTAACGAAAAGTAAGAATCCCAAAGTAAATTATTTTGGAAGGGTGATGGTATTGCCATTGCTGATATTAGTTTTTGCAGCCTTTACTTTTAAAACTAAATCCGCACCGGAAGCCGCCAGCTATAACGGAAAGAAAATTGTTGTTGTTATTGATCCCGGGCATGGGGGAAAAGATGGCGGTGCCAAAAGCAAAGATGGCATTTTAGAAAAAGAACTTACCCTTGCCATAGCCAAAGAAATAAAAGCACTTAACACCAACGACGCAATCGATATAATCTTAACCAAAGAAACAGATACCTATTTTACCAAAGAACAAAAAAATGCATTTGCAACAGCTCACAATGCAGCAATTTATATCAGCATTCATATCGGTCTTACGGCAACAGCGGAGGAAAAAGAATACCATTTAGGAGACCCTATGGATGATGCGTCTGGTTTGAAAATCATTATTGGCGATGACAGCGCAGCTACTTATTTACAAAGCAAACTATTAGGATCTGTTATTGCAGATGAATTCAGCAGCAATTATCCTTTGCCCGTTTCGCACCAGCTTGTTCAACGGCGTTTATATACAATGGAAAATAATCACTGCCCTTCAGTGTACCTGGAGGCCGGCTTAATGAACAATAAAAAAGATCTTGCTTTTATGGTATCGAAAGAAGGAAAACAAACAATTGCAAAAAATATTTTAGCTGCCATAAACAAATTTGCAAGCGCCAATTTGCAAAATAGTGTTTCTTACAATAATCCCATTGATACTTCAAAGAATCATCCTGTTTATTTCAACGGATCTCATGCCGATAGCAATTACCTGAAAACTAATGACTATAAATTGAATGCCCTGGTAATTATAGATTCAAAAGATGTGGGGAATGTCGGCATGAATTACATTGAGGAAAACAATATTAAATTCAATAGTATTGTTTGTTACAACCCGGTTGAAGCAAAAAAGAAATACGGACCGAAAGGAAAGTATGGCGTCATTAAAATAACACAAAAAGATCTCGTATTGATTCATGCAACATCTGTGACTGTAAACGAGAAGAACAATATCATCTCTGTGCCTGGTAGTAATACCACCATTGATGGAAACCTTTCCAATACTGTGATCTATATCGATGGTAAAGTTTCTACTCCGGCGCAACTAAATGCCATCTCCCCAGATAAAATAAATTCGATAGATATATTTAAAAGCCAAAAACTGGATGAGATCGTTGAAGCCAAAGGTAAGACGTCGGTGATCAATGTAACTTTAAAACCAGAACCCTTAACAGAAGTTGTAGTGAAAACGAGCGTAAAACCTTTGTATGTACTGAATAGTGTTGTGCAGGAAAAAGAATTTAATCTTAACACCATTGCCCCCAATGACATTGAAAGCATTAATGTTTTAAAAGACCAGGTTGCAACAATTAAATACGGAGATAAAGGAAAAAACGGCGTAGTGGAAATTACTTTGAAAAAACAACCACAAAATATGCAGGAAGTGGTTGCTGAACCTAAACAAAAAAGACCGCTCTATGTAATTAACAACAAAATTGAAGATGATGATGCCCGATTAAAATCACTAAACCCCGATGCCATTGAAAGTATAAACGTTTTAAAAGATACCGCTGCAATGAATAAATATGGCGCAAAGGGTAAAAATGGCGTAATAGAGATCGTTACAAAAAAGAATATTACACTTACCCTTCAAAAGCCGCCACTTTCAGCAATAAACATACAAGTCAGCAACAACGACAAGATTTTTACCAAAGTAGAAACAGCATCTTATTATGCAAAAGGGAATGATGCCTGGAAAAAATATTTACAAAAGAATCTAGATCCTGCCATACCTGTTGCCGAAGGCTGGAAAGCCGGCAGCTACACCATCATAGTTCAATTTATCATTCATACTGATGGTACCGTAAGCGATGTTACCACTATCAATTACCAGGGCACTAAAACTGCACAACATTGCATTGACCTGGTGAAGAAAAGCGGCAAGTGGATACCGGCTGTGCAAAATGGCCAAATTGTAAATGCTTACCGCAAACAACCTATTACTTTTTTAATTACCAATGAAGATGTAAAAAACCCTATTACAGAAATCTATAGTGTTCCGCTTAAAGTACATTTGTTTAAAGATGGAAAGGCAAACACTTACGACATGGTGGGTAACGGAACATTTTCTACAACAACCAACCAGTTATACCTTGTTAATGGAAAAATCATTAACAACCCTGCTGCCGTTAAAAAAGCAAATGTATCGTCAATGGAATCTTATGATGCCGGATCAGGTAAACTATATTTTGGAGAAAAAGGTAAATATGGTGTAACAATGATCACTTCAAAATTTAGGGTTTGCAAACCCTAACAGGTTCAATAGCCATAAAGAACTGCTTGTTAAAAAAGAGGAAAATTAGATTTCCTCTTTTTGCTATTTAAAAGTCTTGCGTCTCAAGTCAAGGCTGAATAAGTTTTAAAACCCTAACACATTTAATACACGATCTCCTCTCCCTTTACCTTAATCAACAATTCTTTTTTATCATTTGCTTCCACCCTGCCAATAATTTGGGCAGCAATCCCAAATTTATTGGCTGCTGCAATCATTGTATCAGCATCTGCAGCATCACAATAAATTTCTAAGCGGCAGCCCATATTAAACACTTCATACATTTCCCGGTTATTACTGCCACTGTTCTTCTGAATAATGTTGAATATTTCAGGCGCATCAAATAAGTTATCTTTTATTACCCGAAGGTGTCTCACATGGTCTGACGTCCCGTCTGACAATGCCGAAGGCAAATACTTCATACACTTGGTTTGCCCGCCGCCACTGCAATGTATCACACCATGCAGCTTATCAAAATGATGGGTTAAAAGTGTTTGCATTACCGGTGCAAATGTTCTTGTAGGACTTAGAATAAGTTGGCCAATAGTAGTGAGTGGTGTATCGTGAGCCGTGAGTTGAACAGTGTCCGTTAACCGATGTTTTCCTATGTACACTACGGCATCATCCAAACCGGTGTTATAACTTTCTTTATAATTGTCCGCATAAAATTTACTCAGCACATCATGCCTTGCACTGGTAAGACCATTGCTGCCAATACCACTGTTGTATTCACTTTCGTAAGTGGCTTGCCCATAACTGGCAAAACCAACAATCACATCACCCGCTTTTATTTTATCGTTGCTGATAATTTTATCTTTTGGCCAGCGGCAGGTCATGGTGCCATTAACTGCAACACTACGTACCACATCACCCACATCTGCTGTTTCGCCACCGAGGTAATGGATGTTTACCCCAAATGTTTTTAAGGTATCAAACAATTCCTGGCTGCCGGTAATAATTTGTTCCAGCACTGCGCCGGGTATTAAATTTTTATTACGGTCGATGGTAGAATTAAAAACAATGTTATCATAAATACCCACGCACAACAGGTCATCTAAATTCATCACAATAGCATCCTGTGCAATACCTTTCCAGATAGAGATATCGCCGGTTTCCTTCCAGTACAAATAAGCCAGTATGCTTTTGGTACCGGCGCCATCGGCATGCATGATGTTTACAAAATTATCATCGCCACCTAAAAAATCGGGATACACTTTGCAAAAGGCATGGGGAAATAAGCCCTGATCGAGGTTTTTAACAGCAGCATGTACTTCTTCTTTTTGGGCAGAAACCCCTCTTTTAGCGTATAAAGACATTACGATTTATGATTTTAGATTTCGGATTTTAGATTTTTCTATAATCCTAATGGCTCATTTCAGGGCGCAA
>Ga0302164_10000530_pt1 | contig 12788 bp, 15 predicted proteins | sample I_Fen_E3_1_FD_193500 | JGI IMG/M metagenome (GOLD analysis project Ga0302164, IMG submission 193500) | Peat permafrost microbial communities from Stordalen Mire near Abisko, Sweden - I_Fen_E3_1 | ecosystem: Environmental > Terrestrial > Soil > Wetlands > Permafrost | place: Sweden: Abisko...
TTCAACACACACTTCATTTTCATTAGTTTGTTCGAGTGTTATGTTTTTTCTTGTTGCTCGTCCATCCTGAACTGCATAAACATAATCTTCTCCATCATTCAAAATACTGTTAATAGGAATCCATAATCCATTCTTTTCACCATCAGCAATATAAACTTTTACTGATTGTCCTATATAAAATTTGCTGTTATCTATTTGATTCAAAAGTTTAATTTCTGCACTATAAGTACCAGATTGCTTATCAGACATTTGAACAATATTTATAATATCTCCATCTGTAGTTGTATCATCTATTTTAACTTGTGCTTTTGTTCCAATCTGTACTTTCTTTACATCATTATCAGATAATCCAACAGTAACAACTTGATTTTCACTTCTAATTAATATAACTGGATAACCAGCTTGCTGCATTTCTCATTCTTTACATAGAACATCTACTACATAGCCATCTTCATCAGCTCTAAGGGATGCATCTTGAACTAGGTTGACTTTTGAATCATAATTAGCCTTTGCCGTATTAACCTGAGCTAGTGATGCTTGTTTATCCTCTGTCCTAGTCCCATTTTGAAGCTGATTTAAAGTTTCCTTAGCTGAATTTAAAGCACTTTCACTATTATCTAATTTATTTTTAACATCATTAACCTGCTGCTGTGTAGCCGCCTGCATTTGATATAAAATAACAGTCTTATCATATAAATCCTTACAATAGTTATAATTGTCCTCTGCATTTTTCACTCCTATTTGAGCTTTATTTATATCTTCAGCTTGGGCACCATTTGCTGCTTTATCATATTGTGCTGAAGCTGCATCCATTTGAGCTTTTGCTGAATCCATTGAAAGGTTTAAATCACTTTTATCTAAATCAACAAGGTTCTCTCCTTTTTTTACATGCTGACCTTTTGAAACATATACTTTTGAGATTTTTGCAGAACTTTTGAAAGAAAGTCTTCTTACTTCACTACCTCCAGTAATTCCTTCATATTCTAAGGAAATTGGATAACTTTTTTCCTGAAGTTCTACAGTTTTTACTGGATAAATTTTTATTTCAGCTTTTGAATCAGACTTACCACTACATCCACTTAATGTAACAAAATTTAAAAACACTAAACAAATAGTTAATATTTTTTTATTCATATTATACTCCTTTTCATTTCACAGTTAATATTGTTGAAAAGTCAAAGGCTTTTCTTACTAAACTGTTAATTGTTCAAAATCCATGGTTTTTCTATGCTATCGCTCAAATTATTATAGGTATTAACAAGTTTTATTATTGACGTATTCAAATCTTCACTTGCTAAAACCTGCTTATTATAAGCATTTTGTAACATTAACCCCATGGCCACTTGAACTTTTGCAAATTTAAGTTTTGTATTTGTTGAACTAACCTGCTCTTTTACAGTATCTATTTTATTTTCCAAATCAAGAAGTGTTGAATAATTTTCTTTTAATACATTTTTAAGATTCTTTTTTGTATCATCTAACTTAACTTTTGATTCATCATAATTGTATTTACCGTCTATATAAGAATCATAATATTTGAGTTGCTCATAGTATTTCAATTCTTTTTGCTCATAATCTATTAAACTTAACGCATATTTGCCTGAATCTAAAGCAGCATTACTTATTAGTATCAGTCGTCATATAATCAGATGACTTTGGAGCTGTTGGTACATCTTCATCCATGACACCTTTTATACCATCATCTTTTAAATCTTTCATGTAATCTTTAGTTAAATCCAATATTTTATCATCATATTCAAAGTAGTTGTTAAGTTTATCATCTATGTATTCATCTACAGAATCACTTATTTTAAATTTTGTATAATTCATATCATAATCAAGTGTATAATTATTTTTTTAATCTAAATCTATTAACACTTTAAAATAATCTTTACTATCATTTAATAAATTTTCTTTAGCTGCTATATCATCCTGCAAAAATTTGATTTCAATTTGCACATCAGTAATTTGGTCAGGTGTAGCCATTCCAAAATATAACTTTCCCTTTATTGCAATCCCAATGGCAATTACATTTTTAATATTTTGTTTCATTTAACATGCACTCCTTTATTTTATTAATGTGCATGCTGAATGTAGGTCAAATAGAGGTAATGAAAGAGAATATTTTAGAATAAACTATTATTCTCTCCTAGTTCAAAGAAGTTATCCTTTATTCCTACTTTTTCAACCCCTAAAATTTATTCAAAAACTTTACATAAAATAATTTCCTTTTCATTTCTTGGTGTAATGTACTCACCTTCAATCCTTGTTTTTATATTCGGTAATGACCCACTTCAAGTTTTCCGTTTCTTGTAATAGGTATACTATCTACCTTCATAATATAAGAAGGTAGGATATATTGGAGTACTCTGACTAAAATATACATATACGTTTAATTTTGATAAAATTTTATATTACATATTGTAGAATATATGTATATAGTATAATATTATACAATATAATACTATATATGTTTAATATATACATCGACTATTTTTCAGGAAACCTTTCAAGTTATTATTAAATAAAACTTTATAAAAAAAATTAAATTTTAGATACTAAAATAAAGCAAAATATGAATTTTATATATAATAAAAAAAGACTATCACTAACGAATTATAATCCGCTAATGTGATAGTCTTAAGGTTTGTTATGCTAGTTCAGGTTTAGTTTCGCTTAGTTTTGCTCTATTCTTTGCTTTTTTGTTAAAAGGTACTGCGATTAAACCAAACATTGAAATAATTACTGTGAATAAAAAGCATTTATTATAAACCTTATTGCTTTCATCGTTTTTTATAACAATTATTTCATCAAGAACTTTATGAATTTCTTTTGTTTGAATGTTAAAGTTTTCTTTAATTTTAGACTTCATATTATCTGGTGTGGAAACTAATACTGCATTTTCTTTGTCTTCAATTAATTTATCAACCATATCTTTTGAAAACGAAATGTTTTGACTATTATCTATCGTTTTAATTTTATCATATATTGTAGATTTAACTTGATCTTCAAGAATTACATTATTATTGACTAAATCTATTATTCTATTTTTTGAATTATCTATAGCTTGAGTTGTATAATAGCTGCTCAAAGTTGAAACTAAAGCTATAGCTAAACATGAAGTCAATTGTCTAACACTATTTAATATTCCTGAAGCGATACCATTTTTATCATTAGATATTTCATCAAAAGCAGTTTTATACATTGGTGCAATTGCACCAAGTCCTAACCCTACTATTATAAATGCAATATAAATTAATTTTGTATTGTTAGAACTATTCATAAATACAAGCATAAGATCGCCAACACATACAAATATTATAGCTAGTAACGAATTTAGTCTAGGACCAAATTTTGATGATACAATTCCGAAAACTGGTGACATGATAAAGGAAACGAAACTAACTATACCCAATGTTAATCCAGCTTGTAATACTGTATATCCAAGTTGATTTTCTAAATAGAAATTCATCAAATAAGAAACTGGCATATAGGCAAAAAGTATTACTCCAACTATCGTTACAGAAGAAACGAAACTTTTAGTTTTAAATAGTTCAAATTCTATCATTGGATTTTTAGATTTTAATTCATAGCTTATGAAAGCAACAATTGAAAATACTAAAGTTATTATTAAAGTAATAATTTTTGTACTTCCCCAGCCATAAGCACTTCCTTTAACAAGTAGAAATATTAATGCTCCAATTCCATAGGCTAATAATATACATCCAATAAAATCTATTTTCTTTTCAATTGTTTTATCGTAACATTCTTTAAGATATTTAGCTCCAAAGATTAAAGCGATAATTATAAAAGGAATATTTACATAGAATATAGCTTTAAAACCAAAATCTTCATTTAAGATACCTCCTACTACTGGACCAGAAGCTGCGGATATAGACATTATCATACCTATTACAACAGCAAGCTTTGACATAGCATCTTTTCCAAATAACTCAATTCCTAAAGGAATTGCAAGTGGTGCTAGAACTGCAGCACCTATGCCTTGTACAATTCTAAAAATAATTATCATAGAAAGAGAAGTTGAAAGTCCGCAAAATATTGAGGAAGAACCAAAGATCACAAGACCGATTAAAAATAGTTTCTTTCTTCCATAGATATCTGCAATTTTTGAGAAGTTTATTAAAAGAGCAGAAAAAGTAATCAAATAAACTGTGCTTACCCAAGATATCCCTGTTATATCTGTATTGAAATAATTAGCCATAGATGGTAATGATACATTTACTATTGTTGAATCTAATATTGTCAAGAAACAAGATATTGCTAATGAGATAAATGCCAATATTTTTTGTGTTTTATTCATAAATAACCTCCATAAACTTTATTATTGAAATATGAATTAGATTTCACATTCATATAGTATACTCATAATTTTCAAAAGTCAATACCTGAAATGAGTTTCATATTTTGTTGACTTTTATTTTTTTATCTCTTATTATTAAGACAGGTGATGAAAATGGAAAGAAAAACAAGAGTACCAACCCAAAAAAGAGCTTTGGACAAATACGATAGAATCTTAGAAGCTGCCTACAAGTTATTTAATGAAAAAGGATATTATAATACTACAACAGCAGATATATCTAAGGAAGCAAATGTTGCTACTGGTTCTGTATATGCCTATTTTGAGGATAAGAAGGAAATTTATATTAAGGTAATTGAAATGTTTAATCGAAAATTTGATTATCCCACTCGTGAATTTTGGATAAAAAACATAGATAAAAAGTTCAATGATGAGGAAGTAGTGAAAGAGCTTTTTAAAGTGTTTATAAAAATGATGATAAATTATCATGATTTTTCTAAAACTTTTCATGATGAACTGGAAGCATTGACCCTTCTAGATGTGGATATAGCCGCTATACGAGAAGAAGAAAATATCCTTAGAAAAGCAAAGGTTAAGGATATTTTCAAAGTATTATCACTACCTTTTAATAGTAAAGAAGAAGAAAAAATATTCTATCATTATTCACTTTTCCTTATAGATGATGTATGTCATAAAATTGTATTTAACAAAGAAAGTACTAATGGTGATTTGTACATAGAAAAATGTGTCAACATGTTATATTGTTTGTTTAAAGATTGTACAAATTATAAAGATGAATAAAAAAGTAACATGTTTATTTTATACAAAAAGGAGCGGTTCACTTTAATGAACAGCTCCTTTTTCTTTTAATTAAACTCACCATTTTTAAGTCTCCTATGAGTAATTAAAACTCCAATAACTAGCATTACAATAGTCCATAAAGCTAAATTTAAAAATCCTAATCTATATTGGAATAAACTATTACCCTTTTCAAGACCTTCTGCTATATTCATATATGAACTTATTGGAAGAAGATTACAAATAGAATCTATAATTTTTATACCTGAGTTAAATTTATAAAAACATCCACATATTAAACTTACTATTAAAGCAATGAAGCAGGAAGCTATTTGAATATTATCCCTCATTATAGAGGACATAAATAATGCAAAAGCAGTTGATAATCCAGTTATAACTGCTGTTAATAGGGCTATCACATAAGTACTATAACCAATATCATTTCCTAAAATTGCTTTTGAAATAGCTACTGCTATGAATGTTGGCACATAAAGTCCTATAAATGTAAATATGAACTGTGCAATAATATATGATTTTTCACTTACTTCCGATGTGAAAATCCTTTTAAGAGTCTTAAAGGTTATATCATTTGGAAAGAATACTGTAAGTGTAGTTCCTTCAATTATAACAAATAATACAATTAAACCTAATAGGGAAGAGCCAACACCTCTTTCACTTTCAGTTTTGGTGCTTTGTGAAGAGATTTTCTCATTATTGAACAATTTTTGAACATCCTGTTTTTTTACATTATCTTGCAGAGCTGTTTCCACTGTATAATGGCCATCATTATTTTCTTTTACTACAAAATCATAGATACCTAAGGCCAAATCTGAAAATCCTAGTTTTTGACTTAGAACTGTAATTTTATAGTTATTATCTTCTTGAATATTATTATAGTTATCAGAAACTACAGCAATACTTAATTTTGAATTTTTTGAACCTGAAAATGATACAGCAGCAATAATAACAATTGGTATAATTATTAAAGCTGAAACAACCATATCTTGTCTAGTTCTCATTCTACTTATCTTATTTTTCAATAAATTTATTATACTCATCTTACATACTCCTCCACCTTAAAAGTAAACTTACATATTAAAATGCAAATAATAGATAAAATCATTAGCATGATTATTGTTTTATAAAATAAAGCAAAGTTATTATCATAAATAATCTGCATAGAACATTCTGTGACATATCTAACAGGTGATAATGAGAAGAATACTTTCATTATTCCAGAATCAGTGCCTAAGGGAACAAATATACCCGAAAAGAATAAAAATACTGAAGTAATTAAAGGAATTATAGAATTTACTTTATCTTCGTTTTTTAATATGCAGCATCCTGCAGTACTTAATGAACATGCAAAGAATGTAAGAGCATCAATTAATATTATTACAAAGATAATATTCTTACCTCCAAAATTACATTTAAATATATATTGTTCTATGAAGGCTAAAATATCAAATAAAATTATTGCAAATATAAAAGTAGAAACTAACTTCGATAAATACACTTGTCCTTTAGATATAGGTGCATATACAACACGCCTATTACCTCTCTTTACTTTTTCATCGAGAAAAATATTAGAAGTTGTCATTACAATCATAGTCGCTGAAATAATTAATGTAGTAACTGCATAAAAATCAAAAGAACTCATTATCTTGTTAGAAAATTTATTTTTCATAATAACACCAAGAATAATATAAAGAACTAACGGTTCGAGAGTGTTTACAATAACCAACATTGGTGTCTTAAAAATGTTTTTCAAATCAAATTTAACTATATTTACAAAACTCATAATTATCACTCCTAGTCTCTTAAACTTCTTCCTGTTAAATCCAAGAATATATCTTCAAGAGATGATTCTTTCCTATTCATATTTTGTATTTTACAATTATTTGTTAGTATAAGACTAACAATCTCATTAATATCATCTTCTGTTTCACTAACCACTACTTCAAGTAAATCCTCTGTTTTGTTAACCTTTTTAACTTTATCTAAATTAAGGATTAAATTTTCATCTAATTTATCTAAGTTAGTTAATACAAAAGTATATGTTACATCATTATTAACCTTCTTTAATAAATCTTCTTTTGTTCCTTCTGCAATAATTTTTCCTTCATTCATTACAATCATTCTATCTGCAACAGCTTCAATTTCTTCCATATAATGTGTTGAATATATTACTGTTATACCTTTAGCTTTTAAAGTTTTTATAAATTCCAATATATGATTCCTTGATTGAGGATCAATTCCAACTGTAGGTTCATCCATAATTATTATTTGTGGATTGTGTGCTATTCCACAGGCAATATTTAATCTTCTTTTCATGCCACCTGAGAAAGTTTTTGGCTTATCATTTCTTCTATCATAAAGTTCTACAGACTCTAATGCTTTTTTAACATTTTTATCTAACTCTTTTCCTTTAATATTATAAATACTAGCGAAAAATCTTACATTCTCTTCTGCGCTTAACTCTTCATAAATGGCTAAATCCTGCGGTATAATACCCATTTCTTTTTTTATAGCCTTCGTTTCTCTGCTTAAATCATGTCCTAAAACCTCAATTGTTCCCCCATCATAAGATAAAACATTAGCTAAAATATTAATAGTAGTGCTTTTACCAGCCCCATTGGGTCCAAGCAAACCAAGCACCTCACCTTTATGAACTTCAAAACTAATTCCTTTAACTGCCTGTCTTCCTATATAATTTTTTTTTAAGTTTTTGACTATAATAACATCTTTCATAATTTGTCTTTCCTTTCTGTTATATCCTTATTCTAATTCATATTTTCACCCCAAATATTTCGACAAGTTATTGTCCTTTTAAAATGTAAAAAAAAATTATTTTTTAACTATAACATTTCTTTTTCTCTAAAACTTATTTGAATAATAGCTTTTACATTTGTTTTTTATTAATTTTTTATAGAATTCTCTCTAAATTTTATAAAAAACTAATTTTAAATTAGACAACCATTTGTCTAATTTGATATTATCACTTTTTACCTTCTATGTCAATTATTACTTTAAAATAAATAAAATCCATCTAATAACTTTACTAATTTCAGCTATAAGATAGATTAATACATTAAAAAATATTTTTTACATTTAAAACTTTTCTCTGCTCTCTTTTAACTTTTCAAAAGCGTTTATCCCCTCAGTCATTTGTTCTTGATTAAATTCTATATTGGTATCACCTTCAAATCCATCATGTTGTTTCCCATCAAATTTATATAGCTTCTTTAACAAGCACCATAAAATCTGCATTTCCTCTATTGAAAAATCTTTAAAAACATCTGCAAAAAATAGAATTGAAGATGTATATCCTTTCATCATTGCCTGCTTTCCATAACTAGTTATAGTAACATTAACTGCACGTTTATCATCTTTACTAGGTAGGATTTCTACAAAACCACCTTTTTTTAATGTTGTTACCAACTGCTGAACACTTTGCTTAGTTGCTCCTATTTTCTTTGCTATATTATTAAGTGTTGTTTCGCTTTCTTTTAAGTGTCCAATAGCTATAAGCACCATAAGTTGTCTTGAAGTTAATTCACCATAACGCTTATCTCCTTCAGCTTGAAGTTTATTAGCTAGTGCAAATACAGTAGAATAAATTTGATCCATTAAAAATTTCTCTTCATAAATGTCCATTTAATCATCTCCTTCTTTCAAGTTTTTATTATTATAAGTCAAATTTTTCATATTAGCAATACTTGGTTTATGGTGGGAATATACTATCTATAGATTTACACCAATCAAGGTATTAAAAATATTTAATATTATTTTTAAAGATTGATAGATTTAAATATTCAATAAGAAAATTTGCACTTTTTTATCAAATTACAAAAATATAACAATCATATTATAAAAAAGGAGATAAAGATTAATATGAAAAGAGTAAAAATTGCAATTATCGGCATAGGAAATGTTGGTGCTATATTAGCTTATAAGATTGTAAGTACAAATATGTGATGGTTTAATTCTTATTAATTTAAATCAGAAGAAAGCACAGGCAGAAGCAATCTATTTAAATCATGCTATGGGTTTTTCAGATACAAAAATGCATGTAACAGATGAAAATTATTCCTCATGCAGTGATGTAGATATTGTGTTCTTAGCTATGGGATCTACATATAAAATCGGTATGACAAGGCTTGATATGTTAGAATAATCCGCTTATAGATCAAGTAAGTAAACCTCAGAAATAATTTTCCGAGGTCTTTCCTCTCACAAAACCGTGCATACTATAGCCATCAAGCTAATATCTCCAAAATATGTTTTGTGGTATAATTCTTAGGATATTTATTAGAAAAATAGAATTTGCAACATATTCATAAAAAATTAAAGAACTTAATAAGAAATACAAAAGAAATATTTTCACAGAAACTTTTAGATAAAATTTCAAGAAAAACAGGATTTGTTAAAAGAAATGGCAAAATTGATGCAAGTACATTTTTAGCTTTTAATATTTTTTAAGTCATGATATGTGTGATAATTCTCTAGCAACTCCATGTGGAAAATTAGCTGCAAACTATTGGGTACTATTATCTCCTCAAGCTCTTAATGAGCGGTTTAACAAAGAATCTGTTGATTTTATGCAGAAACTTTTTACTGAAACGATACCTAACGAAAATCAGATATAAAAAAACATAGAAATAATTTAAATTTCAAAAGAATTCTTCTTAACGATGCAACAGGATATTCATTACCGAATAAGTTTTGTGATGAATACAAAGGATCTGGTGGATCAATCTCTAAATCTGCTATAAAGATACAACTCCAATATGACTTATTATCAGGTAGTTTCTATGTTGCGATTTTTTTAGCAGTACAGTTACTGACTCTAACTATTTAGAATTAATAGATTCTCAAACAAAGCCTAGTGATCTTAGATTAGCTGATTTGGGATATTATTAAATTTAACTAGCACAACACGTTAACTTAGTTTCATCAGTACATTTCATATTTTCTTAGATCCAAGAACCTACTCTGTTCTCACATAGGATTCCATTAATACTTCCAAAACAAAAAATCATGAATGACTTCAAGATTTCCCTTGATTCCATTCATGATTCTTAATTAGATTTTATTAAATTTATACAAGTATTTTATAAAGTGAAACTTCATTTATTTATATTTGTGTCATTATTAATTATAACTCACAATTTTGAACAAACTTTATTGTTATGACCAATCTTTATTATACATGACCAAACTTTATTGTTTATCACAACTACTGTAGGTTTTAAAAAAAGTTTAACCATAATATTAGCTATAAACCCTATAGATACGTAAATTAATATGATAATTCTATAAAAAAAGTTTAACCAAAAAATTATTATCTATATTATTTTAACATTTCATTTTTTAAAAAAAGTTTAACCCTTTCACCAATTGTAAGTTTGCAAAAAAATTTGAATAAAATTATTATATTTAATGAATAAAAAAGGCTATATCAAAATTGAACAAAAACAAGTCTGATACCGCCATTTATCAAGGATTGACATATTGAACAATTATATTTTATATCCTTTTTGCTTTATTGCTTTGCGCAATCTCTTACACTTATCCCAACTATTGTACCAAGCTACTTCTGGTAACAATTTCTCTAATTTCTCCCATCTTTGATAATCAAATCTTTGTTCCGATATTCTATTATTAACTATTTTAAATGAAAATCTTACAATATCATCTGGAAATAATTCTTCTTTTAATAGAATAACTGGCAACAAAAATTGTGCTAAAGTAAATGAGGTATCCTCATTTAAAGTATCAGTATTCATATAATAAAATATATCTATCCAAAAATTTTTATCAATATTTATGACATCATCTGAATATGGATTTAATACATTAATAATTTTAATGGTGAAAATTTAAAACCAAGTGAAACTAAAATTTACAAAAATTTATTATTGATTGCCAGCAAATTATATTTACAGTTCTATAACAATATACTAAAAGATATAAAAAGTAGTGTTAAATTAACAAAATTAAATGCTCCTATAATCAAGAATTTATGGAATACTTTAAATGTAGATTCCTATGGAAAAGTTAATTCTATTAATGAATCTTATTCACAACTAGAACACCTATCAAATAATACAGAAATTACAAGTGAAATAAATGATTTTTATAATACATTAGTTTATGTTGATATTGATGAAAATAATAATAAATAATTGTTAAATCACTTCCACATATTTTATAAAATTACAAGCTATAAATAATTTTATGTTAAATTGCTATTAACACAAAATTATCTATAGCCTTTATAAACTATTTTTATTTATATTCTTAATCAAGTTGAGCAATAAACATTTCTCAATTTTGCTTATCATATAAATTTCATTTCATTCATTTTCATATAATTTTCTAAGTCATCTTTTATTTCTTTATACTGTTCTTCACAATAATCTTAATAAAATATAGCTAAATCCCTCATTTCTATCATCATCAAATCTTGTATCTGCAATTATATTGCGTACGAATATGGAATAAGTTTAGAATCAGCTACTTCCAAATTAGGGCTTGTGGCTTAAACTTTTCCTATTTAGTTCTTAATCCTAGTGATTAGTCAATATAATAGCTGATAATCTAATTATTCTGTTTAATTTTAAACAGAATTTGACCATATTCTACTATACATCCATCTTGAGCAAGTATTTCTGCAACTTGTCCATCCATATTACTTTTAATTTCATAATTTACATTTAAAATTTCTATATATACAAACTGCATCTCCCTTTTTATTTTATCTCCTAATTTTATAATAGCTCTATTTCCCTCATCTATCAGTAAATGGTACAATCCAACCACAGGTGATACGATATAGCTTTCTAAGTTTTCTTCTATTGCAATTTCTTCTATCACATCATTTTTTATTGTTGAATTGTCTGAAAAATTAGTTGCATTAGATTTTTTTAATTGAACTTCACTCTTTGCCATTCTTAAGCTAATACCACTATAATTCATTTGAAAATCCACTATTTTAGAATCATTCACTAATTTAATTAACTCTTTGATTAATTCAAACTCCATATTTCCTTACCATATGTAATACAAATATTTTACTCTTACATCATCTGAATCCAATTTGAATGACTATTAATTATTATGTGCGTCTAATATTTACTGAGATAAATACATATTAACTAATTTTTTTGATTCGATATTAATAATAGTATCTATTATTTGACTATTTAAAGAACATACTGCAATTTTATATCCTGCTTCTACATCAAAGTTCTTTAGTTTATAGCATTTATCATTAATACTTATACTTCTAGTATTATTGCTCATTTCTATGGTAAATGATTCCAATGGAATACTTAAGCCCTTTCCACGACATTTTATATAGCTCTCTTTTAATGTCCATATTTCATAGAACTTGTCCAGTTGTTGTTCTAATTCTTCTTTTAAAATATAATTAACTTCTTCTTTGTTGAAGAATCTTTTAGCTATTTCTTTATATTCCATAGCCTTAACTTCTTCAACATCTATTCCTATTGACTCATTATCGACTGCACATACAACAAAATCTCCTGAATGAGAAATGTTAAAATTAAACTTTGGATATCCTTTTAGAAATGGTTTTCCATATTCATTTTTATTAAATATTATATCCTTATTTTTTATATTTAACTTTTCCTTAGCAATGCTTCTT
>Ga0302164_10000533_pt1 | contig 12725 bp, 12 predicted proteins | sample I_Fen_E3_1_FD_193500 | JGI IMG/M metagenome (GOLD analysis project Ga0302164, IMG submission 193500) | Peat permafrost microbial communities from Stordalen Mire near Abisko, Sweden - I_Fen_E3_1 | ecosystem: Environmental > Terrestrial > Soil > Wetlands > Permafrost | place: Sweden: Abisko...
AATTATTTTAGCGAGATTGATCGACCTCATGTGGTCATTCCATTATTAACATCAGTTGGTAAAAGCCCTTCGGGAAAATTAACGGTAGCGGTGAGCAACAGCTTTATTTTTGAAGAACCGCACGGGCAAGAGCCGCGCCTTATTCATGAAGATTGGGACTACAACATGCATCTGGCGAAATTCACAAAACAATTAAAAGCAGGAGAGACCTATCGATTTGCCGTGGTGTCATCAGCAACTTGTTCATCGCAATACGATGACCCCATGAATGAAGCAGAACGACTCACCATATTTGCCAAATTGGAAGGCGCGAAGAGATTGTTGGATCGTCATGTCGCTGCATGGAACGATCTTTGGAAAAGTGATTTGGTGATTGATGGCGATCTGCAAACACAGCTGGATGTTCGGTTTGCGTTGTATCATCTCTATTCTTTCGCCCGTGAAGGAACGGCTTATAGTTTGTCACCGATGGGACTATCGGGACTTGGTTATAACGGTCATGTGTTTTGGGACACGGAACTATGGATGTATCCACCACTTCTAGTGATGCACCCGGAAATTGCGAAGTCCCTTTTAGAGTATCGCTTTCAGCGATTAGAGGCTGCCCAGAAGAATGCATTTTCTCATGGCTATAAAGGAGCGATGTTTCCGTGGGAATCTTCAGCGGAAGGAACGGAAGACACTCCCGTTTGGGCGCTCACCGGTCCGTTTCAACAACACATCACAGGCTGCGTTGGCTGGGCGTTCTGGAAATACTACCAGGTGACCCATGACAAAACTTGGTTGAAAGAAAGAGGCTATCCGATTCTCAAGGAGGTAGCAGATTTTTGGGCAAGCCGGGTAGAGCGAAAGGGCCCTGGTCGTTTTGAAATTAACAATGTAATTGGTGCGAATGAGTGGCAGGAAAATATCGACAATAATGCTTTCACCAATGGCATTGCAATAAAAGTTTTGCGTTATGCATCGCAAGCCGCCAGAGAGTTGGCCCTTGCTCCCAATCCCGATTGGGAAGTGGTAGCACAAAATATTCCAATTTTGAAATTTCCTGATGGCACTACAAAAGAAAATGAAACCTATGATGGCGTTGATATCAAGCAAGCGGATGTAAATTTGTTAGCTTATCCACTTGATGTCATTACTGATCCAAATCAAATCGAAAGAGATTTAAAATATTATGAGCCTCGCATGTCTCCTAATGGTCCGGCCATGGGGAATTCTGCATTGTCAACGTTGTATGCTAAACTTGGCAAAACTGAAAAGGCCTATGAGTTATTCAATAAAAGCTATAAACCAAATCAGGTTCCTCCCTTTGGAGTTCTTGCTGAAACGGCTGGGGGTACCAATCCTTATTTTGCCACCGGAGCCGGGGGTTTTTTGCAGGCAGTCATTTTTGGATTTGGAAGTTTACAGATAACCGATGCAGGCATTATTCAAAATAAAAGCAGCCTGCCGAAGAGCTGGGGAAGTTTGAAAATAAAAAATGCAGGAGTTAATCATCAGGATTTTAATGTTAAATAAATTTTAAAAAAGTTAAGAGTTAAATTATGAATAGGATTCTTCTAGTAGCAGTTTGTATTTTATTTTTTGTTTCTTGTAAGGATAGCACGGACTCCTACAAAACAAAAGTTCAGGAGCCCGAATACTTTCATCGGGCGATGAAAGAAATTACGGATCGAATTGTTCACGATATTTTTTCGCCTCCTGTTGCCAGCCGGATTTATACTTACGCAACAGTGGCGGGCTATGAAGCAATTATCCATCAGGATAAAAACTATAGGAGCCTGGCGGGTCAATTGAACGGGTTAAAAAAATTTCCACAACCTGATTCTACCAAAGAATACTGCTACCCCTTAGCCGCCACCGAGGCAATGTTGAAGGTGGGACGAACATTAATTTTTTCCGAGGCTGATTTGGATAAATTCTATGTGATAGAGATGCAGAAATTCAAAGATGCCGGTGTACCCGATGATGTTTTTGAGAGATCAATAGCCTTTGGCGATAGTGTTGCAAAGCACGTAATGACATGGTCTTCGAAGGATAACTACAAACAATCGCGTTCGTTTTCAAAGTATACGATCGAACATGATCCTGCTACCTGGCAACCGACACCTCCTGCTTACATGGATGCCGTGGAGCCACATTGGAATGAGATCAGAACTTTTGTTATTGATTCAGCTCAACAGTTTAAGCCCCTTCCGCCTACAAAGTTTTCAAAAGATAAGAATAGTCAATTCTTTAAAGACGCATCGCTTGTTTATGAAACCGGAAAAAATCTTACGGAAGAGCAAAGAGCAATTGCCAGTTTTTGGGACTGCAATCCATTTGTTATGAATGTGAAAGGCCACGTAATGTTCGCTACGAAGAAAATTTCCCCCGGAGGTCATTGGATCAACATTACTCGTTTGGCTTGTACCATGACCAAAGCAGATATGGTGAAATCGGCGGAAGCCTATGTACGGGTCGCGTTATCTTTGGCTGATGGTTTTATTGTTTGCTGGGATGAAAAGTACAGGTCGAAATTAGTAAGGCCTGAAACTTATATTAACCAAAACATAAATGAAGATTGGCAGCCGCTCCTTCAAACACCACCCTTCCCTGAATACACAAGTGGACATAGCGTAATATCCACTTCTGCAGCCACTGCGCTCACGGGTTTGTTTGGAGATAATTTTGAGTTTACCGATTCTACTGAAGTTGAATTTGGAATGTCAGCACGAAGCTTCAAATCATTTATCCAAGCCTCGCAAGAAGCAGCGATCAGTCGTGTGTACGGAGGAATACATTATATGCCTGCCTGCGAAAATGGTAAAGTGCAGGGAAGGCAAGTGGGTGAGTTTATTTTAAATAAAATTCGGACACGAAAGAAAGAGAGTTGATTCGATCGACGTTTACGATTAATGTCGGAGTTGACTAATTTAAGTTTTTTAGTTTCAAGACATCATTATGAAACGTATTGCAATTGTCGGCCCGATTCCCCGCGATCATATTGTTACCCACAAGGGTGACCTGATTCAAAAATGGGGATGTGTTACGCACCCGGTCATCGCGTTGTCGGTAATGGCAGGTGGCAAAATTGAAATTGTTCCTGTATCGCATTTACGCAAAGTCGACTTGGACAACGTAAAGGAAGTTTTTAAAGGCTATAGTGGCCTCAATCAAAATTATCTGTCCGTTAAGAATGATCAAGGCGATATTATCAGTTTGAGATTTGTTGACCAAAACAATCGGCTGGAACGGCAGACCGGCTTTATGGATCCGATTATTCCAGATGATTTCAAAAAACTTCTTGATTGCAAAGTTTTTGTTTTCATCCCGATCAGTGATTATGAGGTGGCGTTAGACACGTTGAAGTTTTTGAAAAAGAAAAGCAAAGGATTGGTGGTATTCGATGCGCATGGTCCCACCACAGGTTGCCTGGTGAATGGTGAACGTCAGCGGAAATTCTGGATCGATCGTGACCTATGGCTTCCTTACATCGATGTGTTGAAGATGAACCTCGAGGAGGCTCAAGCTTCTTGGTTCAAGAAAGAATACGAGACCTCCGACTTTACAACGTCCGAAGAACCCGATCGCGCTATGCTTCGTGCGTTTGCTGACCACTGCCTCAACCACGGCGTGAAAGCGGTTTACATTACGGTTGATTCTCGTGGCTGTTTAGTTTATTTTAAGCAACGTACCAAGACAATTGAAGAAATGGTTCCGGCTGTAAAAGTACCGCAAGTGGTGGACACGACCGGCTGTGGAGATTCTTTTGCCGGTGGATTGGGATACGGTTTGCTGCAAAAACCAAACGATTATATTGGTGCCGCAAAATATGGAAATGCACTGGGTGCCTTACGCACACAAGGAAAAACTTTTGATGTGTTTAAATCGCTCGAAGAAACAGACGCCATTATTAAAAACGGCCATGTCTGATTGGGATTAGAAAACAAACTATAAATTTTCTTAAAATTAAAAATGATTAAGGCCGTAATTTTTGACCTCGATGGTGTCATTGTCGACACCGCTCACTACCACTTCATTGCCTGGAAAAGACTGGCCAAAGAATTGGGTATTCATTTCACTGAACAGGAGAATGAGCAACTGAAAGGTGTAAGCAGGATGCGGTCCCTTGAAATTATTCTAGAGCTCGGCAACCTACTATTGAGCCAGGAAGAGATGGAGAAGCTCGCTACAAAAAAGAATCAGTGGTTTGTGGATTATATTAACGCGATGAAACCCGACGAAATCTTTCCCAATGTGAAGGAGATGATTCAAAACATTCGAGCCAATGGAATCAAGGTGGCATTAGCCTCGAGCAGCAAGAATGCAGATACGGTTCTTACTCTTTTGGATATCAAAAATTTGTTTGATGTGATTGTGGATGGAACCATGATTAGGAATACTAAGCCCGATCCTGAAATATTTTTGTTGGCGGCAAGGAAATTAAATCTTCCTCCTTCAGAATGTCTGGTATTTGAGGATGCCGAAGCTGGAGTAGAGGCAGCCGTTGCTGCGGGAATGAAATGCATCGGCGTGGGTTCTCCTCAGCAACTTTCTAAAGCGGATGTGGTGGTGTCCAAGACAGCCGACTTCGACATTCAAAAAATAAAAAACCTTTAACATTATAAATTCTTACTGATCACATGAAGCAATATTTAAAAAATCACGAATGGCAGATTATTGAAGAAGGGTTTGATCCTCATCTCAACCGAGTGTCTGAAAGTATCTTCAGTTTAGGAAATGGACAGATGGGGCAACGGGCCAATTTTGAAGAAAGTTATTCAGGCGATATGCATCAAGGCACGTATGTGGCTGGTGTCTATTATCCTGATAAGACTCGTGTAGGCTGGTGGAAGAACGGCTACCCTGAATATTTTGCTAAAGTGTTGAATGCGCCGAGCTGGATTGGTATTAAAATAAATATTGAAGGTCAGGAATTGGATTTGGCGAAATGTAAAGTGGAAAACTTTCTCCGGGTGCTTGATATGAAGGAAGGATCACTCACTCGTTCATTCGCTGCTACACTTCCCGATGGAAAAAAAGTGGAGGTGCATGCGCAGCGCTTTTGCAGTATGGCCGATGGCGAGGTAGGAGCAATTAAATATTCCGTCAAGCCAATTAATTTTTCTGCTAAAGCAAAAATTACGCTCTCCATCGATGCGGATGTGATCAACAAAGACTCTAACTACGATGAAAAATTCTGGGACCGTGTTTATGAAGAAGCACAAATGGGTTGGGCGATTGTCAATGCGCAAACGAAAAAGACACAGTTTCAAGTTTGCACAGGTATTGAATATGGTTTTGAATTGAATGGACAGCGCACAGGCGGAAAAGTTTTCACTAACATGAAAGATAAGTATGCCGACAATGTGGTGGAGGTTGATTTGAAAGAAGGTGCCGAGCTGACAATCTATAAATATGCTACGGTTCTTTCTTCTGAGAATCATCCCAAGGAGAAAATAGTAAAGAATTGTCTTGCCAAAATTGATGAAACGTGTAAAAAAGGATTTCAAAAATTGTTGGCCGACCATGTGGCCGTTTGGGCACATACTTGGAACGAATGCGATATTTCCATTGAAGGCGACATTGCCGCACAACAAGGAATCCGCTTCAATATTTTTCAGTTGATGCAAACCTACACCGGCAAAGACGAACGACTTAACATTGGGCCGAAAGGTTTTACCGGCGAGAAATATGGTGGCAGTACCTATTGGGATACCGAAGCGTATTGTCTTCCATTTTATTTAAGTACTTCCGATCCAAGTGTAGCGCGTCAACTGTTGGTGTATCGCTACAAGCATTTGCCTAAGGCTATTGAGAATGCGAAGAAGCTGGGCTTCAAAGATGGTGCAGCGTTTTATCCATTCGTTACGATGAATGGCGAAGAATGTCATAACGAATGGGAAATTACGTTCGAAGAAATCCACCGAACGAGTGCGATGGCCTACGCTATGCGCGACTACGTGAACTATACGGGTGATCAAAATTATTTTACCGAGTTTGGTTTGGAAGTATTGATCGGCATTTCCCGCTTCTGGACACAGCGCGTAAACTGGTCGACTGATAAAAATAAATACGTGATCCTTGGTGTGACCGGCCCGAATGAATATGAGAACAATGTGAACAATAACTGGTACACGAACTATCTCTGCGCCTGGACGCTGCGCTTCACACAAGAAGCACTCGATTATGTGAAGAAAGCTGATCCTGCCAAATACAAATCGCTCTCTGATAAAATTAATTTTAGAGAAGGGGAGGAGACGGGCAAGTGGAGAGACATTGAAAGCAAAATGTATTATGGCGAAGATAAAACGCGAGGTATCTTTTTGCAGCAAGATGGATTCCTTGATAAAGAGTTGATCAAAGTTGCTGATTTACCGGCTGAAGATCGGCCGCTTAACCAGAAGTGGTCGTGGGACAGGATTTTGCGTTCGTGCTTCATTAAGCAAGCCGATGTACTGCAGTGCATGTATTTATTTGAAGATGATTTTACACTGGATCAGATCAAAAAGAATTTTGATTTCTATGAGCCGATGACGGTGCACGAATCATCACTGTCGCCTTGTGTGCACGTGATTCTTGCATCTAGACTCGGCTATAAAGAGAAAGCGTACGAAATGTATTTGCGCACCTCGCGCCTCGACCTGGACGATTACAACAACGACACCGAAGACGGCTGTCACATCACCAGCATGGCCGGCACGTGGATGAGTGTAGTGAAAGGGTTTGGCGGTATGCGTGTACGCGATGGGAAATTGCATTTTACGCCTTACATTCCTGAGCAATGGAAATCGTATTCGTTCCGCATTGAGTTTCGCGGGCGTGTGCTGAAAGTAAAAGTGGCCAAAGAAAAAGCCGAAGTGATTCTCGAATCAGGCGATCATTTAGAGATTGTTCTGGATGGGAAGGAAGTGAAGCTGTGAGACCGCAAATGACGATAAGGGTATATAAACAATATTGCCTACTAGCGAAATGTTAGGAGTAATTTGAATTGACAAGAATGGATAGAAATGGACAAACACAAAACGAGCTGAAAGGAGAATTAGAAAATCAAATTCGTTTTCTATTAAAATCTTGTTATTCATTTGATTCTGGAGATCACACTGAGGCAAAAAGAATTAGCGGGATTTTAAGGACATTGCTCAATGATAAAAGCAAATCCAAATCCAAATCCAAATCCAAATCACTATTAGGACAGCTGTCACAAAAAGGAGATTTTGTAACATATTATCATCTATTCGACGCAACCGTAAGCACCCAAAGAAACTTTATTATCTCTTCTTTACATAACAATGCCATTCATCAGTATTCTCCGAACTTTATTTCTGACATAATTGACAAGAAAATGCTTCAGTTCGATGATTGGTGGAGCCAAAAAGTTATTATAGATTTTGACAATAATTCATTTTCAAGGGAAAAGATCATTCTATCAGTAGCGGATACAGATGGGGTTCACACGTTGATTCAGGGCTCGAAGCGGACTATTACAATTTAACAAGGTTAAACTCACAGAAAATATTTATTGGCAACGTTGATTTGAGTCAAGGTTTCCCACAACAATTCCCAAAAGTAATTCTTCAACCTGTCATGCCGCCGGTTTGGCACACCTTAAGACAAATAGCTCACGAAGTAATTGAATCATTGGGTGCACAGTACGACCACAAACCAGAGACTTACTACACAGGACTAGGCATTTCTGGGGTAGGACTAATGGGAAAGTAGATAATCAGAAGGAAATCATTTTATTGGAGTTCTTCTCCAACAAGTTTTAATTTTAATTTGCCGGTAACACCAACAACGGCAGGGGTGGCAATGTGGCCGGTCAAAATGAAGTCAACCTACGACACTCTAATTCAAAGATTTGGTTGGAAATGGTATAACAATACTATCCATTTGTCGTCTTAGCTGAAAATCTTGTTCAGTATGAAAAGCCTAATATTGAAACCTCACCCCAATTTTATGCTAAAACCACGGGAGTATTGCTTCTAATCCTTCAACAAGTTTTTTTTGATCAACTGGTAACACCTGCAAAGGTAAGTGGCAGGTAGACTTATAAACATCAGACAAATGAGGCCAAAATTTCAATCCAAGCAATCTGTCAGCATCAATGCTCCAATTGAAAAAGTATGGGAATATAACCAAGACCTTTCAAAAATAGCTGACTATCATCCACGAGTAAACAAAATTGACCTTATTTCGGGCAAACAATTTCGAGAAGTTGGTGTGGCTTATCAGTGTCACTTGAAAGACGGTAAAAACACTTGCATAGAAAAGGATATTGAAATTATTCCGATGGAAAAAATTGTGACAGTCTTTTCATCCGACACAATGGGTCTGACAAAGTTGTTGCCCGACTATGTTGTAGAATCGACTTTGAAAAAAATTGACGATAAGACAACCAAAGTGGAGATTTCACATTTTTATTCAAGCTCAAAACTTGTAGTTTGGTTACTAAACTTTATCATCAAACCCAAAATTGCTCGGGAGACTGCAGACACTTTGAAAGCAATGAAGAATAAAATTGAAAATGTATATTAAGACTTTGTCCTTGACCTGCCCTTGTTGGAGTTCTTCTCCAACAGTTTTAAAGTTTAGATTGCAGGTTTTCCGTGAAGTCAGGTCTTCCTACCTGACAAAATCAAACCCTTGTTAAGACCTCCATCCATTGGTTCTTTTTAAAGCTACACTTTGTTGGAGTTCTTCTCCAACAGTTTTAAAGCTTAGATTTGCAGGTAACACCTGAAAAATCGATCGAGTAACACTGCAAAGGCGGATCCTTAATAATTCACCGCATTTTTCTTAAATAATTCTAAACAATTATTCGATGGAGTTGTTATTGATGCAAAATTATTTTAACAAAAAAAATTAATCATTTATGCTATCACAACTCGTCTATGTAAGCAATCGAAAACCGAATTGCACGCCCGCAGAAATCGAGAAAATTCTCACTTCCTGCAAAAAGAATAATCCCGCCTTGAATATTACCGGGGTGCTCCTTTATTCCGATACCAAATTTATCCAATTAGTGGAGGGAGAAGCAAAAGTGATTACGGAGTTGTATGACAAAATTAAAAAAGATACCCGGCATACTAATCCCATGATGATCTCCTATAACCCTATCAAAGAGAAATCGTTTCCCAGCTGGCACATGGGCACGAAGGATATTTCCAAGAGTGATGTGCAGTTTAAGACTGATATTTCTGGTGAGGACGAGACTATTTTTAACGCAATCCTGAGCGGAAAAGAAGAGAGCGGCCAAAAGGTTTTAAACCTTTTGAAAAAGTTTTTCTAGGAATTGGGGTTTTCTTAATGACGTTGATGATTAAACTCCACTACAGATAGTGGAAAATCTGAAAACCCAGTTTAGATTAATGAGTAAGTAATCACAACTCTTTAGGATGTTCCTTCATTTCACCGGAGTCCTCCTCAGGGATCCCGGTGTTGATAAATAAATTATCAGCTTTTTAATTTTTATTAGCAGATGAGATATTAATTTCAGGTACTCGTTATAACAAACCATTTAAACCAACTACTATGAAAACAATAATCGGCTCACTGTTTGTTGTCCTCGTGCTTTTATTGGGTTGTCAGCAAAATAAATCGACTGGCCATTCTAAAATAAAAAAGGGCATGATAAAGGTAGCCATACTCTATCCAAACGGTGAGGGCAAAACATTCGACATGGATTATTATTCCAATAAGCACATGCCCATGGCGGCAAGTTTATTTGGCGATTCTTTAAAGGCAATGTCAATTGACAAAGGATTAGCCAGTGGTACACCAAATGCGCCTGTTCCGTATTTAGCCATTGGATATTTTTATTTTGAAACGATGTCATCTTTTCGAAACACAATGGGGCCCAACTCGGCGAAACTTAGAGCCGATGTTCCCAACTACACCAATATTCAACCCGTGATTCAAATCAGTGAAGTGCAAACAGTAGAATAAACAGCTCTTGTTGGAGTCTCTTCTCCAACAAGTTTTTAATTTTCGTTTGAAGGCAATATCAAAGCAAAGAGTGTGGTTCAGAATCCTTATTTTTAAGGACAGACACTCGAGCTTTCTATGAAAATCTTATTCGCCTGCCTGATTTTTTCGATAACCAGCTCCTTTGCTCAAACTGTTCAACAGCCTCAGATTGGCTTAGGCTTTGGGTGGTCGTATGTTGCTGTCAAGACTCCTACTACATCGCCCTTCACCTACAAGAACTCAAGTGTGCCGTTTCAATTATTTTTTAATAATGATGGAGCAAAGAATAGGCATTTTGTTCAGGTGTTCTATCAGGCGAGCGAACTTAAAGATGCTGTTGGAAACTCTTTAGATGAAACCAGAGGAGGCCTTCAGTATTCTTACCATAGAAGGGTTTCAGTCCTTAAAAATGGTCTGGCTATTTATGGCGGTGGAATATTGAATGGCCAGGCATCCATACGACAGGGTACCGGAGTTAATAGTGAAGACGGGAATGTTTTTGTGGGTCTCGATGCCTCCGTTCTGGCGATCTATAATAAGAATAAAAATAAATTCGAAGGACAGTTTGCAACAACCCTTCTGGCCTACACCATAAGTCAGGAATACGGTCTGACTCCTCCACCAGTTGTAAATGATGCCCCTCTAAAAGGGGAAAGCGACGCTTCACTAGCCGTGAAGTTGGGAAAGTGGAGTAGTGTAGGAAGTTTCTATCAGTTCACCCTGAGACTCTCTTATGAACGTAGTTTATCAAAACGGTTTAGTGCAAGAGCTGACTACCGATGGAATTTTTACAAATTCCGGAATGAGCCCGTCTTTGGTTCCTTATCTAATCAATTGATCGCATCGTTAGTTTATAAATTTAAACCGTGAAGAGACTCAGTATTATTTGCTTTCTCATTGGCTTAACCGGATTGGCAGGCTGTTCTGATATGTTTTTAGGCAAAGATCCGGCAAACACACCAGTGAATAATTTTGAATCTTTTTGGCATGGATTTAATAACTATTACGCAGGTTTTGCCACCCGTTCCATCGATTGGGATTCTGTGTATGCTGTCTATCGTCCTCAGATTAATTCACAAACGACCGATGCGGAGCTTCATACTATTTTCATAGATATGATCAAGCCATTCAACGATCCTCACATGGTTCTTTATGCCAAAGGGTTTAATGGGTTCAGTTCATTTTTTTACAAAAACCATAATGGTAATTTTTTGAATTTTAGAGCTAATTTATCCAAGTACTTGACCAGCTGGAAGTCGAATGGTGCTATTACCTATGGATTTTTGAATAACAATCAGGGATATATTTTTATCGACAACTTTCAAAACCCTTCCGGGATTTACGATCAAATAGATCAAATTGTTGAGGAATTCCAGGATCTGAATGGAGTAATTATTGATGTGAGAAATAATGGTGGTGGTGAAGGAAAAGAGGCGTACAAAATTGGGAGTCGTTTTGCGGATGGAGAACACCTGTTTGAATATACCCGTAATAAAACAGGTCCTGGAAGAACAGCACTGTCGGACTTTTTTCCTACGCACATTAGTCCGGCTGGAAAGAAACAATTTACCAAATCACTGGCGATACTTACCAACCGAAGGACTGGTAGTGCTGCTGAATTTATAACGTTGATGATTCGTTCTTTTCCATATGCAATCCACGTTGGGGATACTACGAGCGGTGGTATCGAAGGGCCACACACTTTTGAATTACCCAACGGCTGGACCTACACATTTTCTCCGAGTGTTGGCTATCCACCTGACAAAACTCCTATAGAGGGTTTTGGCATTGTGCCGCATCATGTTGTCACTATTTCCAAATCCGATTCTATTGCAGGAACGGATACAATTTTAGAAAAAGCAATGGCCTTGTTGAAATAGCAAGTTAACGCCCTCCCCATGGAGAGTTTTTTCCGGCAGTTTTTAATTTTGATTGTAGGTGAAGCAGGAAATAAAACATAAAAATATGGATGAATCTTGGGTTGGCCGATGGAATGATCGATATAGCAAAGATGAATTTGCTTATGGTGAACAACCTAACGACTATTTAAAGGAGCAGTTAGAAAAGTTAAAGCCTGGAACAATACTTTTTCCAGCGGAAGGAGAGGGGCGCAATGCAGTTTTTGCGGCTAAACTAGGCTGGAAAGTTTCAGCGTTTGACATCAGTGTGGAGGGAAAAAATAAAGCTCTTCGACTTGCCCAGGCGAATAACGTGACCATCGACTACCAGGTCGGTGAATTGCAGTCATTGAATTATAAACCTGAACAGTTTGATGCCATCGCGCTAATCTATGCGCACTTTCCCGCGGATGTTAAATCATCCTATCACAAAACGCTTAGCAACTATTTGAGAAAGAACGGAGTCGTAGTTTTTGAAGCGTTTAGTAAAAGACATCTTGATTGTATCGTCAAGAACCCAAGCGTTGGTGGACCAAAAGACATTGACATGTTATTTTCAATGGAAGAATTAAAATCAGACTTTGCGAATTACGAAATTATAGAATTAGTAGAAAAAGAAATTGAATTGCACGAAGGATCGTTTCATAACGGAACTGGTTCGGTGATAAGATTTGTCGGAATAAAGAATTAAACCTTATTCTAAGCATGATTTGATTGGGGAATAGTAATCTTAACACTAAAATTCATACTTAGTTGGATCTTAAAAACTACAATAGAGAATATTTACTGAGAAATGAGGGTTAATTGAGTTGATAAAATCTACAAGAAAGAAGAGCTTTATATCGAAAACCTTGCAGATTTTTTATGGTTACAAAA
>Ga0302164_10000538_pt1 | contig 12705 bp, 9 predicted proteins | sample I_Fen_E3_1_FD_193500 | JGI IMG/M metagenome (GOLD analysis project Ga0302164, IMG submission 193500) | Peat permafrost microbial communities from Stordalen Mire near Abisko, Sweden - I_Fen_E3_1 | ecosystem: Environmental > Terrestrial > Soil > Wetlands > Permafrost | place: Sweden: Abisko...
GTTGTCTTTCCTCCTCCATTAGGACCTATGACTCCAATAAAATCATTCTCATTTACCGTGAAATTAACATCCTGCAAAACAGTATTTGCACCATATGAAGCTGATAAAGAATGCATTTCGAATAAAATCGGCATAAATTCTGACTATTTAGAGCTTTCAATAAAACTTTTATGCAGAGCCTCAATAATATCTGTTGTTGATTTCAGCCAGTTTTCCGACAGAGGATCAATTAAAGTAATATGAGATCCTGTTTCACCGGCAATAGCTTTCGCATTTTTTGTATCATATTCAATCTGAACAAAAATTGTCTTCAGATTTTCTTTTCTGGCACGGTCAATAAGTTCTCTCATCCTGGAAGGAGAAGGTTCTTTGCCCTCATATTCAACAGGTATTTCTTCAAGTCCATAATCTCTTGAGAGATATGCCAGATTTGGATGATAGATCATGAAACATCGGATTGGCACATCGGAAAACAATCCCGTTGCAGTGGCATCCAATTCATGAATTTTTGAAATTAAAAGCTGATAATTTGATTCATACTTTTGTCGCTGCAACGGATTCAGATCACAAAGGAATCTTCTGACAGATGAAGCTATAATCAATCCGCATTTAGGTGATACCCAGAAATGGGGATCTGCGCCTTCAACCTGTCCGCCTTCATGATGGTGATTTGAAGAAAGAGGAATAATGCTGTCACCTAAAGACAATCTCTTCATAGTCCGGTTAGTCTCATAAAAACGGTCGAGCCAGTTCATTTCAAAGCCAAGATAGCCATTGCTGATATAACCTACCGATTTCCTTAGTTTGCTGATCTGGCCGGGAAAAGGCTCATAAGTATGAGGATCAGCTCCGGCAGGCACCATAACATTAACTGTAAAATCGCTGCCAGCGATCTGTTCAACAAAATATTTGAAAGGTGCAATACTTACAGTAATTATTTTTGTTCCTGATACCGGACCATTCTCTCGACAGGAAATCATCAAAAAGGGTATCAGAAAATAGAAAATTCTTCTCATTATAAGGATAAAGTGATCAATTGGTACAAAATTAACATATAACAGAACAAATGGTTTATGTGTTGCAAATAAAATAATATAAGTTATTTTTGGATACAAATATCGGAAAATCGATTTCCAGTGGGATGAATAATAAAGGAGAGATACTTGCGACTATATTAAAAACTTATAAAGACTGTAATTTCTTCCTCCATAATACAAAGGAGTTCGATATTGTAGAAAAAATTATGAATGAGGGGTTTATATTTGAAAGTCAATTACCTCATTCCACCGATAGTGTAAACCCTAATGAAGCTATTGAAGTTACCTATTTTCTTTTTCTAAGAAAAGATTATGGCTCTTACACTATAATTATTGCTATACCAAAAGTCACTTATGAATTATATGCTGACGTTGCCAATTCAAAAGATGTTGGAATTGAAGAGGTACTGACCATAACAAAGCCATATTACAGTGATAATGATGAGTTGAACTATACATTATCACCCAGGCATGTACTTGGATATTTCAACTTAAAAACCTCAGAGTTTTATCAGAACAGGAATTGGGATCCTTTTTTTAATAACAACCTGAAGATAATGACGAATAAAAGGCGAAAAAAAACATGAAGAGAAGACAATTGTTGCAATGGATTATAATTATTATAGGAACTTCGGTTCAACGCAAATAAAAAAGGGGCCGGTTTCACAAACCAGGCCCCTCTCTATCAGGAATGAAAATTAAAATGACTGTAATGAGATTTTAAAAAACCCAGTGGCTTTCGTTGAGCTGATCTGAAATTTCCAATCCCCTGTTTTGTCCTGATTTTCAGTTTCAGAAATTGTGAATGATTTCCGCCAGTTGAGATTCCCAGACTCATCAATTAATATGTCGGAATAGTTTTTACCATTCGGCATAACAATTTTGATACGGATCTCACCTGATTTACAATCGCCCATTACCGACATTACAACTGATTTTGATGTCTTCTCTACATCAAAAGAGTAATCTTTCGAGAAAGAGTTGTCCTTCACATTCTTAGAAAATTCCCATGTTGACCTCTGGGCATTCCCCATTGAATGTCCCCAGAATCCTTGCGTGTCAGGACCCGAGAATTCAAAAGGTTCATCAAAATTGAATGCTCTGTTTCCTCTAGGCATGTCCATAAAGATCTTTGCTCGTTCATTGCCTTCATTATCAAGTTCTTGCTTGAGTGAATCCGAAGAATATTCGATTTCCATACTCCTCTTTTTCATGTGATTTTCCATGTCAGCCTGAGCTTTCTTCTGTTCTGCCATGGCTTTTTTCTGCTGCTCAATCGCCTGCCTGAACTGAGCATCATTTTCCGATTCTGCCTTTGTCTTCTCCTGTGCAATTACCTGCTGGAAGGAAGAGCCGACAACGGTAAGTAAAATGATAATTAAAAATAATCCGTACTTTTTCATGACTGCCTTGTTTTTAGTTTGACATTGTAAAGATACGGTCGTCGAGAATGCTATTTTGTTAACAGTGGGTTAATGCCGGGTTAATGTTTGCCAGAGCTTTACGGGGTATCAATAAATTGAATAATTTTGACAATGTAATTTAAAAATGATGAAAAACAAGAATACGGTCCTGCTTCTTGGCATTACATCCATCCTGATTCTGATATCGGTTCAGGTATTTATTATAACAGGTATATGGAAACAGAAAAACGAGATGTTTGCCCTGAAGTATACAATCCTGTCTAAAGATGCTTTGGGATATATCAGCAGGAGATTGCCAACCGATGGATTCGATACCGTACGTTTCCTGTTATCAAAGTATTCTGAGAAAGCCAATAAGGAGCTGCATTCCATACAGGATAAAAAGGAATTAGCTGACAAGAAAAAGGATATTCTGAAATATTTCACAAAAGTTGTGAATCAGGAACAGGATCTCTCCGGTTTGCTTTCATCCTTTTTTGAAAGCAGAGGCTTTGAAAAGAAGTTCACCTCAAATATCGTCATAAACAATCTGGAAATGATTAGCAGTGACACAATAGTTGTCTATCGAAGTGAAGATTTTGCAAACCGAATAGCACCAGAGCAGAACAAGAAACCTGTCACCGCTGAAAATTACAGGTCGAAAATTCTTGTTAACTGGTTCAGCTGGGAAGATAACAATTACAGGATTGTATTTGATTATTATATTGACTTTTCCGACAAACAACAAGTTATTCTGAAAGAGACGTCGGCAACACTCAGCATGAGTACTCTGAGTATCCTTCTTGTTGGCATTATGTTTATGATCACATTCAGAAATCTCACGGAAGAACAGAGACTTTCAAATCTTAAGACAGATTTCATAAATAATATGACCCATGAGTTAAAAACTCCGCTTTCCACTATTACAGTTGCAGGTAAAACTCTTGAGATGCCCCAGATAAGAAGCAATGATGCAAAGATACTTGAGACAGCGAAACTAATAGGGAAACAGAGCGTTCATCTGAATCAGTTGATCAATATGATACTCGAGATAAGCATGTGGGAAAGAACACAATTCCAATTAGATAAAAAACCAATTGAAATTGAAGAAGTTATGAATGATGTCGTTGATAGTTTTAAATCGGGAGGCGGAAACCATGCTACAATATTAAAAAAGTATAATTTCAAGGGAGCCAAAGTCGACCTTGACATTGTATATTTTACAACCCTGCTCAATAATCTTCTCTCCAATGCCGTGAAGTATTCCGAAAAACAACCTGAAATTGAAATAGAAGGATTTACGCAGGACAATAATATATGTATAAGGGTATCTGATAACGGAATCGGAATTAACAGGATAGATCAGAAACATGTTTTCGATAAGTTTTACAGGGCGTCAACCGGGAATATTCACAAATTCAAAGGACTGGGACTGGGTCTTTATTATGTCAAGAAAATTGCCGAAGCTCATGGAGGCGATGTAACCGTCAACAGCAGGGTAGGAAAAGGAAGTACATTCACAGTTACCCTGCCAGGAATTTCATAATACATAAGAAAATTACATAACATTTATAGATCATTCAATATGAAAGGAATCCGGATATTTATTTCCATTTTAATTGCAATAGTTTATTGTTACAATTTATCCGCTCAAAAAACCTATTGCAACCCACTTAATCTTGATTACGGATATTGTCCGATTCCAAATTTCACGACATCAGGAAAACACAGGGCAACAGCTGATCCTGTAATAGTTGTTTATAAAGGTGATTACTATCTTTTTTCAACAAATCAGTGGGGCTACTGGTGGAGCACAGATCTTAATCACTGGAATTTCATATCACGATCATTTCTGAAGCCATATCATAAGGTGTACGATGACTTATGTGCTCCTGCGGTATGGGTCCAGGGAGATACTCTCCTGGTCTTCGGTTCAACTTATTCAACTAATTTTCCTGTCTGGATGAGCACAGATCCCAAAGCAAATAAATGGGAAGAGGCTAAAAGCGAATTTTCAATCGGTGGCTGGGATCCTGATTTTTTTATTGATGACGATGGAAAACTTTATATGTATAATGGAAGCAGCAATGCATATCCCCTTTATGGCATAGAAATAAACAGGAAAACATTTTTGCCCGTTGGAGCAAGAAAAGAGCTTTTGCTTTTGGATCCCGAACGATTTGGATGGCAACGCTTCGGAGAATATTCTGATAATACCTTTCTCGATCCATTTATTGAAGGAGCATGGATCACAAAACACAATGGCAGGTATTTTCTACAGTATGGTGCTCCCGGGACTGAGATCAGCGGCTATGCAGATGGAGTTGCGGTATCAGACCAGCCTCTTGGTACTTTTGTTAATCAATCGATGCCTCTTTCCTATAAGCCAGGAGGTTTTGCCCGCGGAGCCGGTCATGGAGCCACATTTCAGGATAAATGGGACAATTACTGGCATGTAAGTACGATTTCAATCTCGGTAAAAAACAGTTTCGAGAGAAGGCTTGGTTTATGGCCGGCCGGTTTCGACAAGGATAACCTCATGTATTGTAATACTGCATTTGGCGATTATCCTCACTTTCTTCCTGATGGCATAGAAGATCATCTTGCAAGCAGATTCACGGGCTGGATGCTTCTCAATTTCAATAAACCTGTTCAGATCTCTTCATCACTCAAGGGTTATCCGTCAAACAATGCAGTTGATGAGAGTATTAAAAGCTACTGGTCAGCGGTAACAGGAAATGCCGGAGAATGGATTTCAAGTGATCTCGGTGAAGTTGCTACCCTCCGGGCCATTCAGATTAATTACGCAGATCAGGATGCCACTTTAATGGGTAAACAGGCAAATATTTATCATCAGTATAAGCTTTATTACTCACTGGACGGGAAGAAATGGAAGATTTTAGCTGATAAAAGTAAAAACCTCACTGATGTGCCTCACGATTATATTGAATTGCCTGATCCTGTTGAGGCCCGTTTTGTAAAACTTGAAAATATTCATATCCCTTCAGGGAAATTTGCAATCAGCGGATTGCGTGTATTCGGATCAGGTCATGGTTCTAAACCAGATCCTGTAGCCAATTTCATTGTTTTACGTACTGAAAAAGATAAACGTAGTGCCTGGATAAAGTGGACAACTGTTGACAACGCATATGCGTATAACATCTATATGGGTACCGCACCTGACAAGCTGTATAATTGTATAATGGTTTACAATTCTAACGAATACTGGCTCAAAGCAATGGATAAAGATATCCCTTACTATTTTAGTATCGAGTCGATTAACGAAAACGGGACATCAAAAATGTCTGAAAAATTTAAAGCTGAATAGTCCAACACACTTCACAGATTAATTATCAATTAAGAAAAACACAAAGAGGAATGTTAAGAAATTTCAATTATACCGGACTATTAAAAATTAGTATCTTTACTATAATAATACCCTATTAATTAAATCATTCGGGAAATGAAAGTATTAGTTGCTGAGGACGACAGAGATTTTGGAAATATATTGACGCAATATATAAGTATAAGCGGCTTTGATGTAAGGCTGGGTCGCGACGGCAAAGAGGCATGGGAATTGTTTAATCAGGAAAAACCGGATATATGTGTGTTTGATGTTATGATGCCTGAAATGGATGGATTCACCCTGGCTGAGAAAGTGAAAGAGATGCAGCCTGACGTGCCTGTTATTTTTCTGACGGCTAAAAGTCTCAAGGAGGACATAGTAAGAGGTTTGAAGATTGGCGCTGACGATTATATAACTAAGCCCTTCGATCCGGAAGTTCTTATACTGCGAATAAATAATATTCTGAAACGGGCCTACTCATCTGCAAATGACGAGTATAAGGTATCGGGTACTGTTCTGAAATACAACACTCTTGAACTGGTATGCGGTGAAACAAAAGAAAAACTGACGCTTAAAGAGGCTCAGCTTTTGAAATATTTTATTGTCAATAAGAATAAGATACTTGCCCGCGAAGATATTCTGACTGAGATCTGGGGCGAAGACGATTACTTTCTGGGTAGAAGTATGGACGTCTTTATCAGCCGTTTAAGAAAATATGTTTCAGAAGATAAAAATATTGATATCCGGACAGTAAGAGGGACAGGGTTTATACTGGAAGAGGGAAAGAAGGAGGAATAAAAAAGGAGTGAGGAGTGAGGCGTGAGGGATAATAATCATCCTCACTCCTCACTCCTCATTACTCATTACACATTACTTATTACTGCCAAGCAGCTCTGTTACTTTATTTAACAAATCTTTACCCCTGAGATTTTTACCGATTATTTTCCCGGTCTCATCCAGAAGAAAATTAGCAGGAATTGAATTCACTGCATACAACTTAGCAGCGGCATTATTCCAGTACTGAAGATCGGACACCTGAGTCCACGCAAGTTTGTCATCAGAAATTGCTTTCACCCAAGCTTCTTTTTTCTGATCTAATGAAACGCCAAAAACGTCAAATCCCTTTTTATGAAATTCGGTATAGACTTTTACAACGTTAGGATTTTCCTGCCGGCAGGGATTACACCATGCTGCCCAGAAATCGATCAGCAAAAGTTTAGAACCTATCTTCGATGATAAAGCAACTGGGTTGCCATCTGCATCACTCAGAGTAAAATCGGGGGCTTTCTGGCCAACAGATACCGTTTTCATGAGGGTGACCCTCTCTTTAAGGCTTTTAATTTGTGGCAATGCTGCAATAGTGGTATCGAGGCCATTTACCATCGATTCTATCTCATCTGCTTCCATTTCATAACTGAGACTGACAAGTATTGAAGGAGTGACATATGATTTAGGATTCGTCTTAACAAAGTTTTTCTGAAGAGTTGTCATTGAGACTTGAATAGAATCAAGCTGGGCTTCAAGGACTGCGACATTTGCAGCATCACCTGACTGACTTGCTACCTGATATTTAACAACGAGCTTGGAATATTTATCACTAAGCGGCTTATTGGAATTAATAAATGCCTTGTATTCATCCTCTGTCTTGGATCCGGTGACATTTGCCTTGAAAAGTGAATCGAGGCTGCCCTTGATAGTTATATCGGAGTTTTCAATATAAAATGCAGTCCTTTTCCTGGTATTTCCTGCAACAAGTTGTATCAATTGTGGGTACTCAATTACTCCGCCTTTCATCGCAAAAGTTCCCTTTCTGGAAACAGCTGAATCAATTGTAACTGTTTTCCCGGCTTCTCTTTTCTGAAGGTAAAAGGTTATACTGTCTGATCCAGCAATCTTCCCATTGATTGAATAATGGGGTTTCGAAGAACATGAAAACAATATTACACCTATAAACAGATAAATGACATTTTTCATATACATTAATTTTGAATTGGTAACAGATTTATATTTACAAGAATTGGCAAAGATATGAATTATTATTCAGTCTGTCTTTTGAAATATTTGTCAAGCAGCTTTACTGCTGCTTTATATGACGTAATTGTTCCTTCATGCAGTTGGTGCTCCATTTCCGGAACGAGAGAGCTTACCTCTTTACAATTATAGAATGAATTGTTGAGATACTCAAGAATTGTATTATGCATTCTTACTACCCCCTGTTCTTTCCTGAAGGTTTCAAAATATCCTGAATTTCTTGTAAATACGGTGTACTCCATAATTATATCCCAGAGTTCTTTTATACCGTTATTGATTAAAGCTGAACAGGTATGAACCTGTGGCTTCCAACCTGATGGTTTTTTCGGGAAAAAATGAAGAGCGTTCTCGAACGATACACGTGCATTTTCTGCAATTAGCCTGTTGGCTCCGTCGGCTTTTGTGATTGCTATCATATCAGCCATTTCCATAATTCCCCGTTTTATTCCCTGAAGTTCATCACCACTGCCAGCAAGCATGAGTAACAGAAAAAAATCCACCATTGAGTGGACCTCTGTTTCGGATTGTCCGACACCAACTGTCTCAACCAGTATAGTATCAAAACCTGCCGCCTCACACAGTACTATTGTTTCCCTGGTCTTTCTGGCGACACCTCCAAGGGCACCTGTGGCTGGTGATGGCCTTATATAAGCCTGCGGATGCACACTGAGTTGTTCCATCCTTGTTTTGTCACCAAGGATACTTCCCTTAGTCTGAGTACTGCTTGGGTCTATTGTCAGAACAGCTAGTTTTCTACCCAGTTCTGTAATGTGTAATCCAAAAGTCTCAATAAATGTACTTTTCCCCGCACCCGGAACACCAGTAATTCCAATTCTTATAGATTTACCCGTAAAAGGAAGGCATTTTTCTATGATAGACTGTGCCGTGTTATAATGTTCAGGCAATGAACTCTCAACAAGTGTAATAGCCTGACTCAAAATGGTTCTGCTTCCTGACAGGATACCAGAAACAAATTCATCTGCTGAATATTTTATTCGCCTCTTCCGCTCCGGGTTTGTCAGAACCTCAGGATTTATACTTGGCGGTTGCGGAATCCCTTTATGTACTTTAAGCGAGCTTTTAAATTCTTTTTTCTTATCCATTAATTTTTTACCGGAGCTGGGGGTTGTTCAACATCAGCGGTAAGCATTAGTACCAGTTCAGAATTCTTCGGATCATTTGTATAAACATATATTGCCTTGGTAACTTTTCCTGAATAACTTCCTGAGTTAAACACCGCCTTAATAGTACTTGATTCACCGGGCTTAATACCCACACCCTGCTGTCCCTGTTGAACTGCTGTACATCCGCAGGTTGATCTTATAAATCTGATTAAAAGGTCACTTTTTCCTTCATTCTTAAATTTGAAAACAACCTCATTTTGTGTTGCGCCTTTTATTTTCCCAAGATCAACAGTAGTTGATTCGACTTTGAATACAGGTGCATTATCAAGTTGATCTTTTGTTAATGATGAAAAATCTTCAACAAGGTTTGCTGAAACATAATAATAAACATTCTCCTGGGCTACACCGTTAAGCTTTATTTTTACCATATCACTTACATTTCCCCATCCTCCGTTTTTATTTGCATCATAAGTCCCTTCCACCATTCCTTTTTGTCCTGGTTTAAGTGTTTCAGGATTAGAGACAAGAGTAAGATGAGGGGGTAATCCGTCAAATTCAACCTTAACAGGTGCAGCGGAAGTATTAATTAACTGCATAACTCTCATCTTCTTTTCAGTCTTTTTAACATTGGTAAAGGCAAGATGATTGCTTTCGAACCTGATTTGTCCTACCTGGAATGTAAATAATTCCTCAACTGTTTTTTCGTGCGGAACTACCTCTCCCTTAATTACCAGGACGGTAACTTCAGGTTTGGTATTTGTGTATACTGAAAGAGTCTTGTTGAACTGACCGGGTCTGTTAGCGGGATCATAAATTGCTGTAACTTTGCCTTTAGCACCAGCAGGAATTGGTTGTTTAGTCCATTCAGGCGTAGTGCAACCACATGAAGCCTGGACGTTTTGAATTATAAGAGGTTCAGTGCCGGTATTCGTTACAATAAAATCAAAGGTCTGTCTGCCGGCTTCTTCCTTAAAAGTACCAAAATCATGTTCAGTGGAAGATACTTGCATTTTTGTTGTTGCTATCTGCGCTTTTAAAGCAATCCCGATGATCAGAAGGGAAAAAATAAAGGATAATCGTTTCATATCAGTATAGTATTTTAACATTGGAAGAAATTTAATAATATTTTAGCAAATATAAAGAATGTAAATTCAAATTCCTTAACATGACTACTTCCGGAATAAATTAGTTGCAGCGTACAATGCAAAAATCAGGCCGGAAATTTTATCCTTATTAAGTGATGTAAAAATAATAAAGTTTGAGATTTTTAGACATTTTAAATCAGATAATCATTAGTTTTGTTGTTCAGACTGGATTCTTTGGAACAATATTTGTTAATTTGAGATCCAGTTACCTATGAAAGCCTTGGATAAAAAACATATCAAAAAACTGGTAATTCTCCTTCTAGGGTGCATTTTGTATTCAAATGCAAGCGGTCAGTTCTATAATGGACTCCAGATGTCTTTTGGTAAAAATAAGGTACAGTACCTCGATTTCTACTGGCAGTTCTACAGGTTTGATGACTTTGACTGCTATTTTAATGAATATGGAAGGGATCTCGCACAATTCACAGCTGATTATGCAAAGAAAAAACTGGCAGAAATAGAGGATTTTTTCGATTATACTCTTGAGAAAAGGATCATATTCGTAATCTACAATAAGAATTCCGAATTCAAGCAATCCAATATCGGACTTGTAACTTTTGATGAGGACAGTTATAACACAGGGGGTTTCAACAGGATAATCAAAAATAAGGTAATGCTTTATTATGAAGGCGACCATGAAGCATTTAAACGTCAGATTGAAGCATCGATTACAGAAGTGATAGTCAATGAAATGCTTTACAATGCCGATATCAAGGATAGAATTTCAAGCTCCTCATTGATCTACATGCCTGACTGGTATATAAAAGGGCTTGTCCGTTATGTTGGACATGGCTGGGATTATGAAGCTGAAAACAGGGTGAAGGATGGATTTAAATCAGGAAAATACAAAAACATTAATCATCTTGAATATGATGATGCAATTGATGCAGGAGAGTCATTTTGGAGATTCATTGGAAAAAAGTATGGGAATGCTTTGATTCCAAATATTATCTACCTGACAAAAATTAATAAAAACGTCAATGATGGATTCCTTTATGTTATTGGAGAGAATCTGAAGGAACTGCTTAAGGAATGGAAAAATTTCTATGCGGATGAATTTTCAGGTGATAAGAGCGCTCCTGCTAATGATGGGAAAACAGTAAGAAAATCTAAAAGAGAGCAGATCTATCAACAGGTAAAAGTAAGTCCGGGAGGAGAATATATAGCTTATGTTACCAATGACTGGGGAAGAAAACGGATCTGGTTGTACAATCAGTCCACAGGCAAAAGAAAAATAATATTCAGACGAGAGCCGAAGTTCGAACAAATTGTTGATAGAACCTATCCTGTGATAGCCTGGCATCCAAGCGGCAAGATTCTGACTTATATCAACGATGAAAAAGCGGACCTGCAGATGTACTTTTACAGGATCAACGAAAAGAAAACAGATAAAAGAATTCTCCTTTATTTTGATAAGGTACTCGATTTTTCATATTCTCCCGAGGGGTCGCGACTTATCTTCTCTGCTGTAAAAGACGGAATAACAGATATATATATTCATACCATCGCCTCAGGGACAAATGAACAGATCACAAGGGATGTGGCAGATGATCTCAATCCCTCATTCATGAAAAATTCACCTGATGAGATATTATTTTCCTCAAACAGGTTAAGTGATACATTGACAAATACAGCGAGCCCATTTGAAAAAGTATCTGAAATATTCGATCTTTTTACCTATGATCTTTCAAAAAAAAGCAACCTGCTTGTAAGGTTATCTGAAGGTAAATATACTAACAGATTACAGGCGGTTGAGACATCAAAAAATAATTTTGCTTATCTGGGTGACCAGAATGGTATAGTTAACAGGTACACTGCAAAATTTGACAGTTCAATCAGCTTTATTGATACTACCGCACATTACAGATATTACGTCAATTCCCTTCCAACAACGAATTACGACAGGAATATCATGAACCATTCATTAGCGGACGGCACGGATCAGTTCGGGGAAGTAATATTCAGCAACAGGAAATATTTTCTGAGAAAAGGGCAGCAAAGCCAGTCTCCCCCAGTGCCTCAGAACGAAATTGTAAATACTAAACTGAGAACAGAGCAAAATCAATATTATCATAAGGCTGACAGTATAGAGCAACTCAGACAATGGCTTGTTGGTGAAGAAAAAAAAATGAGGGATACTCTTAAAAAACCTTTGTATGAATACTATATTACCAATGAACCGATTGATATAAATCATTATATTTTTGAAAAGGAAAAACAAAACTACTATAACCAGCTGTGGCGAAAGAAATATATGAATATTGATCTGGACACAGGACAGATCAACCTTCCGCTGATAAGGATCTACGAAACTTCCTTCTATAATAACTACATTGCTACACAGATTGACTTTAGTTTTCTTAATAATTCTTACCAGGTATATAGCGGAGGTGCCCCCTATTTTAATCCCGGAGTAAATCTTCTTACCAAGATTGGGACTGTTGACCTCTTCGAAGATTACAGGATCACAGGAGGATTCAGGTTTTCCGGCAATTTCGACAGTAACGAATATTTGCTTAGTATCGAGAATCTTAAAGGGAAGTTTGACAAACAGTTAATATATCACAGGGAAACATTTTTCAGTTCCGATGACTCCAGCCTGTTCAAAACACACTCACA
>Ga0302164_10000539_pt1 | contig 12655 bp, 10 predicted proteins | sample I_Fen_E3_1_FD_193500 | JGI IMG/M metagenome (GOLD analysis project Ga0302164, IMG submission 193500) | Peat permafrost microbial communities from Stordalen Mire near Abisko, Sweden - I_Fen_E3_1 | ecosystem: Environmental > Terrestrial > Soil > Wetlands > Permafrost | place: Sweden: Abisko...
AAAGAAGCCTTTGATAATAATCCGGATATAACCAACCTACTGCTCGATCCTTTCTTCAAAGATAAGGTTGAAAAAGCCCAGAGCGGCTGGCGAAATGTAGTCTCTGCAGCTGCAATGAATGGGATTGCCATTCCTGCTATCTCATCTGCACTCGGTTTTTTTGACGGTTACAGATGCGAAAATCTTCCTGCTAATCTGTTACAAGCCCAGCGAGATTATTTCGGAGCTCATACATACGAGAGAACTGATAAGCCAAGAGGTGAATTTTTCCACACAAACTGGACAGGAAGAGGAGGAACTACAGCTTCTTCAACTTATAATGTATAAGAGCCAGTATCCCTAAACCAACCTGTTATGTCATTTACCTCTGTTAATGAAAAAGTGGGAAATTACAGATGGACAATATGTTCACTGGTTTTTTTCGCTACAACCGTGAATTATTTTGACCGTAATGTATTAGGTCTCTTAAAACCGACCCTTGCAGCTGCTGGAATTTTTGGTACTGATAAAGCTAATCAGGAGTTATACTATTCATGGGTTGTAATGAGCTTCCAAATTGCTTATGCAACAGGCATGACAATTGCAGGAAGATTCATAGACTGGATCGGAACAAAAAAAGGCTATGCTTTTTCGCTGTTAGGGTGGAGTATTGCTGCCATTTGTCATGCTCTTGCTCATAATACTTTTACATTTGGAGCGTGGCGTGCTGCTTTAGGATTTACTGAAGCAGGTAATTTCCCAGCAGCCAATAAAACGATGGCAGTATGGTTTCCTAAAAAAGAAAGAGCTTATGCCACTGGCATTTACAATTCCGGCGCCAATATAGGGGCCATTGTGACTCCTCTATTTGTGCCCTGGATGGCAATCCACTGGGGTTGGCAATGGGCTTTCGTTTTTGTAGGTTTAATAGGTACTATCTGGCTTTTTTTCTGGTACAGCATTTATGCCTCTCCTGAAGAAAAACTTAAAGCTGGTGTTTTAAGTCAGTCTGAATATGATTATATCAACAGCGACCTAGATGAAAAAGAAGAAAGTAAAGAAGAAGTAGGAAGGGTTCCATGGTCAAAACTTCTGACATATCGGCAAACATGGTCATTCTTTTTTGGAAAGTTTCTGACCGATGGAGTTTGGTGGTTTTATTTATTCTGGTTACCTGCTTTTATGAGCGGCGAAAATGCCAGGAAAATGGCTGAATATAAATCACTAAATCCAGACTTTACCGGTGTTATGGCTGATGTTCCCGGAATAATAAGCTGGACCTTAGCCGTTGCGGTTGTCTATACAATTTCAACTTTCGGATCTGTTTTCGGAGGATGGTTACCTAAAAGATTAATTAATAACGGAATGGTTGCCTTCAGGGCACGTAAGTTATCGATGCTCATCTACGCATTGTTTCCTTTAACCGTACTTTCAGCAAGATGGTTAGGTCAGTTTAATACCTGGTACGCAGTGCTTGTTATTGGTATTGCATGTGCAGCCCACCAGGCATGGTCAGCAAATATTTTCACAACTGTTACTGACATGTTTCCTAAAAAAGCTGTAGCATCTGTTACCGGAATCGGTGGGATGTCAGGCGCTATAGGAGGAATAATTATAGCTCAATGTGCCGGTCTGATTTTAAAACATTATGCAGCACTTGGCAAAATTGAACTGGGTTACGGTATCCTGTTCATCTTTTGCGGTATTGCCTATATCCTTGCATGGATCGTTATGCACTTTTTTGTGCCAACAATGAAACGTGTGGATAATTTATAAGAGGAGAAACTGACTGACTATGTCCCAGAAAAAAACTCGAATCAAAGATATTGCAAGGATAGCAGGAGTCTCGATCGGTACTGTTGACCGTGTAATTCATAACAGAGGCGAAGTTGCAGAAAAAACGAGGTTAAGAGTTCAGGAGATTCTTATGGAGACCAAATATTCTCCAAATGTCATGGCCCAGGTTTTAAAAACAAAAAAACGGTTTTATCTTGTGTCGCTTCTTCCATCGCCGTCAGAAAATAATCCCTTCTGGAAAAAACATCCGCTGGGCATGATGAAGGCAATTGAAGAACTTGATCCGTTCCCTGTTACACTTAGTCAGGTTACTTTTGATCTTCAGAGTGAAGAGGATTTTCAAAAGAAAGCGGCAGCTGTATCCGATCTTAAACCCGATGGAGTTCTGCTTGCCCCTATATTCAAATCCGAGTCCATAACATTTTGTGCACACCTTAAGAAGGAAAATGTACCATTTGTTTTTATTGACGGATATATTGAAAATACGGACTTTCTGGCCTACATTGGAGAAAATAGCTTTCAAAGCGGCAGAGTTGCAGGTCAGCTTATTGATATGATAACACCTGAAAAAAGTGACATACTTGTTGTTACAATTGCCAGAAATATTCAGAATGTTCATCATCTCACAAACCGAACCGAGGGATTTTTAAGTTATTTTCAAAAATCAGGTAAGAATAAGGGCAAAAAGATTATCATCAATATCCCTGTCCCTTCTGCTGAAGCTGTTAAGAATGTTATTGATATGGCAATTAATGATCACACAGCAATTGCCTCGATATTTATTACCGGTTCCAGATCGTTCCTAATTGCTAAGTATCTGGAGCAAAATGATCTGAAATCAATTAATCTCGTCGGATACGATCTTCTTGATTCAAATGTAAGATATCTGAAGACCGGTACGACAAGATTTTTAATAGGTCAGAGACCTGAAGAACAAACATATAAGGGAATTAAAAAATTATTTGAATACCTGTCAGTCAATAAAATACCTGATAAAATTGAATACCTTCCGGTTGATATAGTAACATCCGAAAATGTTGATTTTTTTCTCTGATACATACATGGTCAGTTTGGATTTTAACCCCCTTCCCTCCCGATAGCTATCGGGACCTCCCCAAAGGAAGGGGAAATTAGAAAGGGGGTAAAAAATGAATAATGACCTGAAACTAATATAGTAAGTAAAAATATGGAAGCTCTTGGAAAATATTCATTCGGCCTGGGTGACAGATTCGGTCATCAGGGTAATGCTCAATTGAAGGCCATTATGGCAGCTTATGAAAAGGGTATTGATATTACACCGGTATGGAACAAATCAAACCGTGAGCATATAATCATAGGAACTCAGCCATCGGATGTAAGGACTGAAGCAGATACTGTAACCAGAAGTGCAGGGTTTAAAAGACCCTATTTTGTAGATGCTGATCACATAAACCTTGAAAATGTTGATCGTTTTATAGGGTGCTCCGATTTTTTCACAATTGATGTGGCATCTTATATCGGAAAGAAAGCAAATAAAGATGAGATCAATGAATTTATGATCAGGGCTGAAAGATATTCGGGAGAACTCAATATAGCAGGACCAAAATTAACATTAGAAACATCTAAATCTCAGATCAGGCAAATAGCTGAGAAATACCTATTTGCAGCAAAAAAGGCTCAGGAAATTTACAATAAAATCGAAAAAGCTAAAGGAAAGGACAATTTTGTCACAGAAGTATCAATGGATGAAGTTGCTCAACCTCAAACTCCGCTTGAGCTCTTCTTTATTCTTCAGATGCTGGCGACGGAAAACATCCCTCTTCAGACAATTGCCCCCAAGTTCTCAGGAAGATTCAATAAGGGAGTTGAATATGTGGGCGATCCTATTCTGTTTGCCAGGGAATTTGAACAGGATCTGTTGGTTATTGGCTATGCCGTCAGGGAGTTTGATCTCCCGGTAAACCTGAAAATGAGCATCCATTCAGGATCAGATAAATTTGCTATTTACCCGTACATTGGGTCTATAATTAAAAAGACAGCGAAGGGAATTCATCTAAAAACCGCAGGAACCACATGGTTGGAGGAGGTTATAGGTCTTGCGGAATCGGGTGGTGAAGGACTTGAATTTGTCAAAGAAATCTATTGCGGATCTTTAAAGAAAATTGATGAGTTATGTGCACCCTATGCTGACGTGATTGATATTAAAGTATCTTCTTTACCCTCAACATATGAGGTTTCTAAATGGAACAGCCAAAAGTTTTCTGATACCCTGAAACATATTCCGGGCAATCATGATTATAATCCAAGCATGAGGCAGCTGATCCATGTTGCGTATAAACTCGCTGCTCTTAAGATGAATGAGTATTACAGATTATTGGAAACTAATGAACAGGTTATTACAAAGTGCGTTTATGAAAATATCTATGACAGGCATATCTGCAGGTTATTTGGCATAAGATAATCTATATGAGGGAACTTACTCAGGATTAGTTCCTTCCAGTGATTTAAATCCGGAAACCCATTGTGACTCGGTATTGTGAAGATCAAATATCATAATTTCGTTCAGACCTGCCCTAAGCCAGTTTGAAGGACAAAAAAGTCTTTTCTGAGGTCCGATATTCCAGTAACGTCCAAGATTATGTCCGTTAACCCAGATGATACCCTTTGTGAAACTAGAAAGATCCACAAAAGTATCTGCGCCGGTATTATCTTCGCCACTTGACAAAACAAAATTACCTTTGAAAAAGATTCCGGGCTTCTTAATCGATTGCCCTGATGATCTGAGATTATAAATAAATTTCCTGTCCATAGGAAGATTATAAATTTTCCAGTTCAGCAAAGTAGTTCCATTCAGAGTAACACTGTCTGTGATACCTTTTCTGTCAATAATTTTGTCGCCAAAATTAATACGCCCCATGGCTTCAACAAATATTTCAAGAATCGGAGCTATTGCATTGCTTTCCGGTATATCTATAGAATTAATTCCTTCCCTCCTGTCGAGTTTTCCAATATAATTACCATTAAGAAAAACAGTTGCATAGTCATGAATTTCATGCACAACAAGCTTACCGCTTTTCTGTCCGGAAAGCTCAGTTCTGTATAAAATAAATCCATAATCCTGACCACATGCCTCAAGTGTTTTAGGTTGAACAGAAATAACCGGTTGGGGAAGATTATCCCATACAGATGTGAATGGCTGCATATTAAGAGGAGATATTTCAAATGTCGCGACTGCGGCGGGGATAGGAGGAAGTTTCTTGCCTTTTGGAAGGTACGATTCCATCAGATTCCTGATTGCCGTAAAATTTGGCTTAGCCCGACCTTGTTCATTGACGGGAGCATTGTAATCATAACTGGTTATATCAGGTTCATATCCCTTCCCGCCCGAATTGGCGCCGGCACTATAGCCGAAATTTGTTCCGCCATGAATTACGTAAAAATTAAAGGACTTCTTGTTATCCATAAGGAATTTTACCTCCTTTAGCAAATCTGCCGAATCACGTTTTGCCCATTTCTCACCCCAGTGAGTAAGCCAGCCCGGATATAATTCGCTGCTGAATACCGGTACTCCTGGATTAATTCTGGTTGCAAGGTCAAAATCTTCGAGCTTTTGTCCGGAATTAAGACCAATAGCACTCCCCGGAAGAGTTCCGGCTTTTAACATATCTGTTTCGGGTCCGTCGCATGTAAAGGTTGGTATATCTATACCAAGAGAAGCCCAGATTTCTTTTAGTTTTAAAAGATAGTTTTTGTCGTTACTATAACTCCCATATTCATTCTCAATCTGCATCATCAATATGGGTCCTCCCTTTGTTACAAGGTATGGTTTAATCTCCTCTGATAACCTGGTCATGTATCTTTCGGCAGCAGCCATGTACCGAGGATCCAGACATCTAAGCTTAATGTCAGGAATACGCAGAAGATAAGGAGGTATTCCTCCAAGGTCCCATTCAGCGCAGACGTAGGGACCAGGCCTGAGAATTAACCACATTCCCTCTTCCTGTACGATTTTTATAAATTCTGCTATATTATGGTTGTCGGTTGAAAAATCAAAAACACCCTCCTCCGATTCATGGTAATTCCAGAAAACATAAACTGAAATTGTGTTGCAACCCATCGCCTTTGCCATCTGGATGCGCTGCCTCCAGTATAAAACTGGTATTCTTGCAGGATGCAATTCACCACTTATTATCTGGTAAGGCTGTCCATCAAGAAGGAATTCCGATGTTCCAAGATTAAATGTATGTTTTTTTGGCTTCTGAGCACTAACCTGAACCGAAGTCATTAACATTAATACGACTAAAAATTTTACAATACCGTGCATATATTTCAATTTAAAATTTTTCAGATTGCCTGAAAACTGTGCAATTTCCGATAGAATCCTTCTTTTTTCTGCATTAATTCATCATGCGTTCCAGTTTCAACAATCGCTCCCTCATCAAGAACAACAATAAGGTCAGCGTGCTGAATAGTTGAAAGACGATGGGCAATCACAATTGAAGTCCTGTTCTTCATCAGTTTGAGAATTGCATCCTGAACCAGTCTTTCAGATTCAGTATCCAGAGCAGATGTTGCCTCATCCAGTATCAAAATCGGTGGATTAGCCATAATTGCTCTGGCAATACTTATTCTTTGCCTTTGTCCGCCGCTCAGTTTATTGCCTGATTCTCCTACAAGGTTTTCGTAGCCAAGTTCAGTTTCCATGATAAAGTCGTGTGCATTGGCAATCCTGGCAGCAGTTTCAACACTCTCCAGTTCAGCTGTTTCAACACCAAAAGCTATATTTTCTTTAAAAGATGTATTAAAGAGGATAGGGCTCTGGCTTACCAGACCCATCAGATATCTCAGGTCCCTGATTTTAAGATCACGTATGTCGATGCCATCTATCAGTACACTTCCCTTATCACAATCCATAAACCTTGGGAGCAGATCGGCAAGAGTTGATTTTCCGGCACCTGACTTGCCAACAATAGCTATAGTCTGACCCTTTTTAATTTTAAGGTTTATATCCCTCAGTACAGGTTCGTTGTTATAGGCATACCATACCCCCCTAAATTCAATAGAATCTTTAAATGAAGAAACAGGGAGAGCATTCACTTTCTCCGTTATAGTTTCCTCTGCATCCAGAACCTGGTCTATCCTGTCAATTGACGCCATTCCTTTCTGAATAGCAAAAAATGCTGTAGTAATGTTTTTTGCAGGTTGAATTATCTGGGAAAAAACAATTAAGTATGTAATAAGAGTTGATGGTGACATGTTATTTGCTCCCTGAAGTGCCATATTTCCACCGATGTACATAAGAACCATTATTACTATTGTTGAAAGAAATTCGCTGATCGGTGAGGCCAGGTAATATTTTCGGGTTACCCGCTTAAAAACTTTGGCATATCTTTCATTTGAATCAGCAAACTGGGCTTTCATTTTTTCTTCAGCATTGAACCCCTTGACTATCCTTAAACCGGTAAGAGTCTCTTCCACTACCGATAGAAGTCGGCCCAGGTATTGTTGCCCCACCAGTGAGGATGATCTTAGGGTCCGGCTGGCGCGTCCAATAAGCCAGCCACTAACTGGAAGAAGTGCTAAAGCAAACAGTGTCAACTCATAACTCGATACAAAAAGGTAAATAACAAATACCAGAATTAAGATTGGATCTCTGAACATCATTGTAAGTGAAGACATTACAGAAATTTCAACTTCCTGAACATCATTTGAAATTCTTGTCATTACATCACCCTTTCTCGCATCAGTAAAAAATGAAAGAGGAAGTCTCAGGATCTTGTGATACAGCTTTTTCCTGAGATCACGAACTGTACTTGATCTTATAAAAGCAATGCAGTTGTTGGCCAGAAAAATGAAGCTGTTTTTAAATAAGCTTGCAACTATCACAATCACTACAACCATAAGTAATGAGCTTGCCTGACCGTGAATCTTAATAAAGTTCAAAATATAAAACTTGGTGTATGCTGCAAGGTAGGATGCGCTTAAATGATATGGTCCTGGATTTGTAACAGGTTCAATTTTATTGAAGAGAATAGTTAGAAATGGTGCAGCCAGAGTATATGAACCCAGAGCAAAAAGTGCACTCAGGACATTATAAACTATACTTTTTACTGCTGACCATTTATAAGGTGCAAAATATTTAAGCAGCAAACGGACGTTATTCATTTATCTGTGTTTGATTAAAAACCTGTGTAATTAAAGGGAGTGATCGCTTTTAATTCGGCTTTTATATTTTCCTTAAGGTCAAGGCTTTCGATGAAGTTTGCGATAGATTCACTGGTGATTTTCTCATTGGTACGTGTCAGGTCGAGAAGTGCCTCATACGGATTCGGATAACCCTCTCTTCGCAATATTGTCTGTATAGCTTCTGCCACAACTGACCAGTTGTTTTCCAGTTCGCTTTTTATCCTGTCGGTATTTACAATTAGTTTATTGAGCCCCTTCAGCAGAGAATTAAAAGCGATCAAAGAATGACCGATCGGAACGCCTACATTTCTTAAAACAGTCGAATCGGTAAGATCGCGCTGCAGCCTTGAAATTGGCAGCTTCATTGAAAGATGATCAAATATGGCATTTGCATAACCAAGGTTCCCTTCTCCGTTTTCAAAATCTATAGGATTTACTTTATGCGGCATGGCGGATGATCCGATCTCCCCCTTTTTAATCTTCTGCCTGAAATAATCCATTGAAATATACAGCCAGAAATCACGTGCCATATCAATAAGTATAACGTTTATCCTGCGCATATTATCAAATAATGCGGCAAGATTATCATAATGCTCGATTTGTGTGGTTGGCTGAGAACGTTCCAGTCCGAGTTCCTCATTGACAAAATTATTGGAAAAGGAGATCCAGTCGATATCGGGATATGCAACTTTATGTGCATTCATATTTCCTGTTGCACCGCCAAATTTAGCTGAATATGGAATTTGTCCGAAATACTTTGTCTGGCCATCTATCCTGGCAATAAAAACCTCAATTTCTTTCCCCAGTCTTGTCGGAGTAGCCGGCTGGCCATGTGTTCTCGCAAGCATTGGGATATCTTTCCATTCGTCAGCAAAAGAAGCCAGTGATTCTCTCAATTCATAAAGTGTAGGAAAGTATACGTTTATCATGGCATCCTTAATCGATAAGGGGATTGCCGTGTTATTTATATCCTGTGATGTGAGTCCGAAATGGATGAATTCGCTCCACTTACCCCAGCCTGACTGAAAAAACCTCTCCTTCAGATAGTATTCAATTGCCTTAATATCGTGATTAGTGACTTTCTCCCGTTCTTTTATCTTTTCAGCATCGGTAAGGTCAAAGTCTTCGTAAATTGACCTCAGGACCTTGTAATTGTCCTTCTTAAAATCCTGCAACTGCGGAAGCGGTATTCCGCACAGCGCAATAAAATATTCTATTTCAACCATAAGCCGGTACCTGATCAGTCCGAATTCAGAAAAATACAGATCAAGCTCATCAACCTTTTGTCTGTACCTTCCATCAAGAGGCGAAATGGCAGTCAGAAAATTTAATTCCATTATTTGTCAGATTGGGGTTTCACTTGTTACTAAGTATATGTACAAAAGTACTATTTTAGATGTTGTAAAAAAACAGGTATGGATAAAATCAGAATTTCTGCAGTAAAATATGCAAATACCTATCCGTTTATCTATGGACTGACCGAAAGCGGATTTGATAAAGAGGTGGTACTTGAGACTGACCACCCCGCTGATTGCGCTGCAAAACTGATTAGCAACACTGTTGATATTGGTCTCATTCCTGTGGCGGCACTTCCTTCTCTTAAAGAGTATCATATCATAAGCGATTATTGTATCGGAGCAAACGGGAATGTGAGAACCGTACTGCTCTTAAGCAATTGTCCGTTTGAGGATATCAGAAACATCTACCTCGATTACAGGTCATTCTCCTCGGTAAACCTTACAAAAGTGCTGGCAAGAAACAGCTGGAAAAGAGAATATAAGTGGATAAATACCTCAAAAGTTTTCGATTTCCTGAATATCGGTCTTAATGAGGCTGTAGTACTTATCGGTGACCAGTGTTTTGAATTTGAAAACAGTTTCAGATATAAAGTTGATCTGGCAAACGAATGGAAGAAATTCTCAGGTCTGCCATTTGTATTTGCATGCTGGACAGCCAATAAACAGATTAATAATGAATTTATTACTAAGTTCAACAACGCACTCCGCCTTGGAGTGAATGATATTGATGCTGTTGTTGAAAAATTTGGAAACAGCGGTACAATCAGAGGTGAAATTCTCAAGAAATATCTGGTTGAAAATATTGATTATAATTTCAATGATGAGAAGAAAAAGGCTCTAATGTTATTTCTAGAACTGCTGGCAGAAATTTGATAAAACACCTACTCCTTTCCCCCCCCTGCCCCCCTGAAGGGGGGTTTGTTCTCGTTTATTACTTATCTTTCTAAATGTAAGTGGACAAGCCCCCTTTAGGGGGGTTGGGGGGTCAAAATATGGGGGGTTGAAGGACGAAATAATTGGGAAATAAATTAATTATAACTAACACATATAACTATCAGACTCTAATTATGAAGATAATAGATCTACCATCTGATTTCATTATAAGAGATTTCCAGGAAAAAGACTATGATGAGATAGTCAGATTCTGGCAATTAACTGATCTTGGCAACCCTGACAGGGGTGATACCATCGATATTATCAGAAGAACGCTTGACCTGGGAGGAAAACTGCTTGTGCTTCAATTAAAAGCAGAAGGCAGAATATGTGGCACCTCCTGGATGACTTATGACGGAAGAAGAATTATGCTTCACCATTTTGGAATATTGCCTGAATACCAGCGTAAAGGACTTTCAAAAATGCTTTTAAAAGAGTCACTAAAATTTGTAAGTGAAAAGGGTTCACAGGTGAAATTAGAGGTCCATTCCGGGAACCTGAAAGCAATTAATCTTTATAAAAAATTTGGATTTGCTCTTCTGGGTGATTATAATGTTTACATAATCAGGGATATCTCAAAATTGTTATTTTGATATTACAAGTTATATATTTAATGATTAACTTTGATTTTTGAAGTGCTTTAAATACATATTACAAACTAAGCAAAAATATCATGGCTAAAACAATCACTTTCAATGAGCTGCGGAAGATAAAAGACCAGTTACCCTCCGGAAGTATGAGACAGATTGCAGAAAAACTGGATCTGAATGAAGAAACGGTCAGAAACTATTTCGGAGGGAGAAATTTTGACAAGGGCCAGAGTGTTGGGATTCATTTTGAACAGGGACCTGATGGTGGTATTGTTACAATCGATGATACTACGATACTTGATATTGCACAGAAAATGATCAACTTCTAGTTCATTAACTGGCAGCCTCTTCAAAAGCAAAAGGCTACGTCTTTTGCTTTTTTTATTAAAAATGGACCGATCTGAGATAATAAGATCAGCTGAAAATCAGTATAAACAGATACTTGAAGAATTCTTTATATCTGTCTATAATGAAATATCTCTCTCATCTCATGGAATTGACCATCACAGGAGAGTCTGGAACTATGCAAAAGAGTTCCTGAAACAGATTCCCTCAGAAAATTCTGAAAACACCTTACAGCTCTCTGCTAACCTGATAATTGCATGTTATATGCATGATATTGGCATGTCAGTTGATCCGGGCACAAGACATGGTAAGATTAGCAGAAAATTCTGCATCCGGTTTTTAAGCGAGCACAATCTCCCAAAAGATGGTTTTCAAGCTGCCCTGGAAGCAATTGAAAATCATGATAATAAAGATTATGCTGCCGATTATAAAAAGAACGGCCTTCTGTCAATACTTTCGGTTTCAGATGATCTTGATGCTTTTGGATTTACAGGAATATTCAGATATACAGAAATTTACCTTACCAGGGGAATTGAACCTGATAAGATAGGTATTCTCGTAAGGGAAAATGCCGGGAAAAGGTTTCTTAATTTTTTGAAATCATTCGGATCATATAATGCAATAGTTGAAAGACACACCTCTCGATTTAAATTACTGGATGAATTCTTCAGCAAATACAATACTCAGCTTGCCTCGTATCAGTTTGGATTATCCCATCCAACTGGCTACTGCGGAGTGATCGAGTTATTTGATCATATGATAAAACGAAGAATTGAACTAAGAGAAATTTATCTCGAATCAGAAAAATATCTTGTTGACCCGACTATCAGATGGTTCTTTACCGAATTAAAAAAAGAAATCTCAGTCTCATAGAATAATTTTGCCAGGAAAAAGAATATGTCTAAAACACAATCAAAAATACCAGTACCATTCAATCCTGATGATTTCAGAAAAGAGGGGCATATTCTGGTTGATACTTTATCGGATTATCTTGAAGATGCTTTATCAGGAAAAGAAATGCCGGTATTGCCCTGGAATGATCCTGATCAGCTTGCAGAATATTTTTCATTCGATTCGTTCGGGTGCGAAAAAGAGTCAATGGATCACTTCATAAAGAGAATCATTGAGAATTCAATACATATTCATCATCCGCATTATATTGGTCACCAGGTAACATCTCCCCTCCCGGCTACAGCACTCGTTCAGTTTTGTACCACGCTCCTTAATAACGGAGCTGCAATCTATGAAATGGGACCCGTTAATATGGCAATGGAGAAAAATGTCGTCAATTGGTTTGGATCGGCAATTGGCTATCCCAAAGGTTTCGATGGCATATTCACACATGGCGGCACCGCAGGAAATCTTACAGCAATGCTGGCGGCGAGACAGGTAAAAACAGACTATAATATCTGGGAGGACGGAGTGAAAGAAAAAGAAAGACCATGTTATCTTATTTCTGAACAAGCGCATTACAGCTTAGGGAGAAATGTAAAGATTATGGGACTGGGTAACAAGTCAGTTATCAGGGTACCTGTTGACAAAAGTTTC
>Ga0302164_10000544_pt1 | contig 12571 bp, 13 predicted proteins | sample I_Fen_E3_1_FD_193500 | JGI IMG/M metagenome (GOLD analysis project Ga0302164, IMG submission 193500) | Peat permafrost microbial communities from Stordalen Mire near Abisko, Sweden - I_Fen_E3_1 | ecosystem: Environmental > Terrestrial > Soil > Wetlands > Permafrost | place: Sweden: Abisko...
ATAGCACTTTTAGCAAATACTACCGGATTTCAGAATGCAGCTGTTGGGGTTCAGGCATTAATGGCTAACACCGCTGGTTGGGGCAATAGTGCTTTTGGTTATAGCGCACTGTCAGCTAACAGCACAGGTGTTGGAAATACTGCTATCGGTTATGGAGCACTGGCAGCCGACACAGTATCTCAGCAAAGTACAGCTGTAGGGTTTGATGCAGGCTTTAATAACAATACAGATTTTTTGGTTGCTGTAGGCAGCCACAGTGGCTTTAGTAATACAACAGGCATATGGAATACATTTGTTGGTACCAGTAGTGGCAGAACAAATACCACCGGCAACTACAACACTTTTGTGGGCCTTAATGCGGGCTTTGCATCCAATGCAGACAACAATACATTTGTGGGCAGTCTTGCAGGTACAACCAATTCATCTGGTTTCTCTAATACTTTTGTGGGCAGCGGCGCTGGGCAGTTAAATACCACCGGTTCATATAATACAGCTTTGGGGCAGGGTACACTAAATAATAACACCACAGGTTATTTTAATACAGCAGTGGGTAATTTTTCGCTCGATTCTAATTCTACAGGATATTATAATACCGGTGTTGGTATCAGCAGCCTTTTAGCCAATACTACTGGTATTCAAAATACGGCAGTGGGCGGAGATGCATTGCGGTACAACACTACGGGCTCATCTAATACATCTGTTGGCCAGTCAAGTTTATATACCAATACTACCGGCTTTAATAATACTTCCTTAGGGCAGGCAACCTTATATTTAAACACTACAGGAAGTTTTAATACGGCTATTGGTCAAACCAGTTTGTTTAGTAACACTACCGGCGAAAGTAATACAGCTGTGGGATACCGATCATTAGCAAACAATACTACTGGCTCATTAAATGTGGGTATTGGCGACAGCGCCTTAATAAGTAACACCATTGCTTTGGGTAATGTTGCCTTAGGCTACCAGTCATTAAAAGCAAATGCTGTTGGCAATAATAATTGCGCTTTAGGCCTCAATAGTGGTTTACTAAGCAATGGAGATAACAATACTTTTATTGGCTCATCAGCCGGAAGTACTAATAACACCGGCGACAACAATGTTGCGATGGGATTCAATGCACAAACCGGAAGCGCTTTAAACAATGCGGTTGCCATTGGTGCCAATGCCAGTGTAACCCAAAGTAACAGTATGGCACTTGGAGGAACAGGGGCCAATGCTGTAAATGTAGGTATTGGTACTGCAGCCCCGCAAGCTACTTTGGAAGTGGATGGCTATGCTATGCTTGGCAATGCTGCGCCAAAGATCCAGCTAAAAAAATTAACCGGCACTACTTCTGCCTCGCAGGGTTTATCAGTAAGTATTGCACACGGGCTTAACCCTGCAAAAATACTTAGTGTGGATATATTGGTGGAATATGCCACTAACAGTTTCATTCATCACAGTTACCAGTTCAGCCCCGGGTTTGAATTTGATTATTTTATCACCTCTACCAGTATCAACGTAGCAAACCTGGCGGCTAATTCGGGTAATATTTTATCAAAGCCATTTAAAGTACTGATAACATACGAGCAGTAATAATAAAATTAAAAAATCATAGCGCATAAAACCGGCACACAAAACTCATTGTAGTGAACGGAGTTTTAAATACAATTTTTATAAGCATTTTTTAAATAGCAACTTTTTAAAAATGATACTGTACGATCTCCTTAAAACAAATGGAGTGGGACGAAATAGACATTTTATAAGTTAACGCCTTTAAAATTCACGATCTAAAATATTATTATGGCAACTCCTGTAAAACATTTATACCTGGTACCGGTAAAAGCTGATACATACCAGCACAAAAATGGCTTGAAGACTCAAGGTGATACAAAAAAACCACCGGTGGTGACAAAGGAAAATGCCATTACATCAAGGGAAAATAATTTTAAACTGGTATTGCCTACCGGTAATGGTGTTTATTATTTCTCACCGCATGAAATTATCAGGCTGGAAGCAAAAAATAATTGCACAAAATTTTTCTTTACCAATCATAGTAGTCTTTTAATTTGTAAAACCTTAAAAAAGTATGCAACGCTTTTAGGCAACCATGGTTTTTTACGTATCCATAAATCTTACCTGGTGAATAAAAATTTTATTACTTGTTGTAACAACTCAGGCACAGCAATATTGAAGGATAATTCAATAGTGGCAATTTCCAGGAGGAAGAGAAAAGAAATTATGGATCAGCTTAAAGCAAAAATAATTTTCTCTTAATTATTAATTGAAGGCGTTGTTGAAGGCGCTGCAAAATAATGCAACCGTAAACTATCGCTCCAGCCATTGGGGTTTTTATCAAAACTTTTACTGCTGAAAAATATCATGCCTTGTACATTAGGGGTATTGCGCAATGCTTCAATCTGGCGGGGCAATTGTGTTTTATCCTTCCAATACACGTTGCTGCCGGCTTTATACATACCCAGGCCTATATAACAATTTTTGCCATAGCTATGGTTGCTCCACCAATTTAATACCGCCTGGTAAGGGGCATTCTTTTGTTCAAACTCCCAATATATCTGTGGGGCAACATAATCAATCCAGCCTTTTTTCAACCATAATACGATATCAGCATACAGGTCGTCGTAGTTGGTTTGTCCTGCTTTGGTATTACTTCCATCGGGGTCTTTATCAATATTGCGCCACACACCAAAAGGGCTTATCCCAAACTGGCATTTCTTATTCTCTTTTTTTATGGCCCTGCTCAACATAAAAATAATAGAATCTGTATTGCTTCTTCTCCAGTCATCTTTAGTCATGCCATTGCCATATTGCTGGTATTTGGCATCATCCGGAAATTCTTTTCCTGCAATACGGTAAGGATAAAAATAATCATCAAAATGAATGGCATCCACATTGTACCGCCTCACAATATCTGTTACAACATTGGTTACATATTGCTGCACTTCTTTATTGCCCGGGTCAAAATATTTTTTATCGCCGTAAGTTAAAAACCAATCGGGGTGCAGTTTGGTAACATGTGTTGCGGCAATAGAAGAAGTGTTAATATTAAACATGGCCCGGTAAGGATTCAACCAGGCATGAAATTCCATACCGCGTTTATGCGTTTCGGTAAGCATAAATTCCAATGGGTCGTAGTAAGGAACCGGCGGCTGGCCTTGTTTGCCGGTAAGCCATTCGCTCCAGGGCTCGTACTGCGAAGGATAAAATGCATCGGTTGATGGGCGCACCTGTACAATCAGGGCATTCATACCATTGGCCTTGTGCATGTTTAATAATCTTATGAACTCTGCTTTTTGAGAATCGGCAGTTAAATATTTATTGGAAGGCCAATCGATATTATCAACCGTGGCCACCCATACCCCTCGAAACTCAGGTTTGGTTTGTGCACCGGAAATAAAAGAAGATAAGCAGGATGTAAAAAGCAGAAAGGCTGCTGCAAATAATTTCATTACTATCAATTGATAACTTATTTAAGACTGGCGGATCTTGTCCAGTAATTTATTGAGTGTTTTGGCATCGTTTTCTGTAAGGTTACTCAGTACCGCGTCCATTTCTTCCTCGTGGCTATCTAATTTGGTCAGTAATTTTTTCCCTTTATCAGTAATAGAAACATCTACCAGGCGCTTGTCAATTTTAGAGGTCACTTTTTTTACCAGGCCTTTTAATATCAACCGGTCTACAATACGGCTGGTATCGCTCATTTTATCCAGCATACGCTGGCGTATTTGTAAAGTGGAAAGCGGCTGGCCTGCACCACGCAAAATACGCAGGATGTTAAACTGCTGAGAGGTGAGCCCGTGCTTTTCAAACAGATTTTTCATCTGCTCTGTCATCCAGTTAAAAGTATAAATAAGGTTTATGCCGGCTTTCTGGTGTTCGTTCCTGAATTTCGACTGGTTGATATCTTCCTGTATGCCCATAAAATAAGTATTAGTCTTTTGAAGGTTGTTCAGCATCTATTGGCTTTGCAGCAAACTCGTTAATATAAATTTTTACTAAAATAATAAAATAACTGATCAGTAATGGGCCAAATATTAATCCCATAAACCCAAATAATTTTAAACCCACTATTACACCCAAAACCGTTATCAATGGATGAACATTGCCCATTTTTTTTAACAATCCCAAACGGGTGATATAATCCACATTGCCGGTTACCACAATACTGTAAATAGTTAACCCCGTAGCCATATAATTATTACCGGTAGAATACATGTAAATTACCAGCGGCACCCAAATGATCATGGTGCCCACTAAAGGGAAAAATGCAAATACGCCGGTTACAAACCCCCACATGCCCCAATCTTTTACGCCAAAAATCAAATAACCAATGGCTGCAAATATACCCTGCACAATACAGATAATGGGTATACCCAAAGCATTAGCCCGGATCATCAATATGGTTTCCTTCGCAAGCTTGTCTACATTTTCTGTTTTTAATGGAATAATCTGATTGAGGTATTTTTCTATCTCTTTACCACTTACCAATAAATAATAATACAGAAAAAACAGCATGATAAGATTTGTTAATACAGTAGCAGTGCTGTTGAGTAAATTAGGAATGGCAGCAGAAATTTTTGTAGCTACCGACTTGGTATTTTCATCAGTAAATATTTTCATTCCGGCAAAAGCATCTACTTTATCCGAAAAAATTTGTAATCCCTGTACTACTTCATGCTGTTTATCCAGCAACGAATTTATTTTGGGTGCTACCATCATTACGGAAAAATAAATAGGAATGGCTATGATGATAATGGAACCAATTATAAAAAGCATTGCGGTAAGCCCCTTCTTCCATTTCTTTTGCTGAATTAATTTTTGATACCATACACGGGTAAGAATGAATAAAGTAATGGCACCCAAAAAACCAGGTAAAAAAACATACAGCTGGGTTAACAGTGCAATAACCAGGAAGGCAATGATCAGCAGTAATACAATTTGCCTTAATCGGTTATTAAAAACGGCAGACATAAAATAGGTGGTTTAATGTTTTTAAAAGCCAGGTGTTAATCTTTCCAAACAGAAGCGCCCTCGCTGCAATTGGAACAAATATCAATGTTCTTTCTGCTTTTCATCAAATCATTTCTGAATTGCTTGTAATTATCATTGTGCCAGATCTCTTTAAAAGATTGATTTTTTAAATTGCCTAACCGGTGCATGGCATCTTTGTCAAAACAGCAGGGTACCACCAGGCCATCCCAGGTAATTACGTTGGCATGCTGCAATTTCCAACAGCGGTTGGCCAGTTTGTTTTTTGCAGTGTAAGTACCATCCGCATTTTTTTTATAGCGGCTAAACTTCTCTGTTACCGGGATAAGATTGTTAGGGTCTGTTTCATAATCATATACCTGTGCTGTTTTAAAACGCACTTCATCCATACCCACTTCTTTGGCTAAGCGTTTAATATCTTCTATCTGATGTTCATTGGGCTTAACCACTAAAAACTGGAAGAACACAAAAGGTGTTTTACTGTTCAATACCTTCTTCCATTTTACAATGTTCTTTGCACCTTCGATTACTTTATCAATATGGCCACCCACGCGGTATTGCTGGTACACATCCTGTGTGGTGCCATCAATAGAAATGATCAGCCGGTCCAGCCCGCTTTCTACCGTTCGCTTTGCATTGTCATCATTTAAATAATGGGCATTGGTGGAAGTAGCCGTATAAATCCCTTTGGAGGATGCATATTTCACCATCTCTAAAAAATCAGGATTCAAAAAGGGCTCGCCCTGGAAATAAAAAATGAGGTACAATAATTCTTTATAAATATCATCAATGGTATCCCTGAAAAAATCTTTTTGCAGCATACCGGTTGGCCTGGTAAACTGCCGCAGACCGCTGGGACATTCGGGGCAGCGGAGGTTGCAACTGGTGGTAGGCTCAAAAGAAATAGAAACGGGATAGCCCCATTGAACAGGCTTGCCAAGTAAACGGCTGATATAAAAACTACTGAGTACTTTGATGCCGTTAAAAAAACGCCTTGCGGTAAGCTTGCTTAATAAATTGGTACTATCATTCCAGTTGAACTGCGGCATGTGGCAAAGGTACGCTGAATGGGAGTTATTTGTTTAGTAAAGCTTTGAAGCACTCATAAAAAAAGCCAGTACAAAAGTACCGGCTGGATTTTATTTTTTAAAGGCTTAATTCTTATTTATCATTCGCAGAGCCGAATTCATCCAGTTCCTCTGTCATATTCTCATCCAGCTTGTCTGTCTTGGCAATGATGGGTTTAAAACAAAGTGTATTGCTGGCAAATTTGTCGTAATTATTAAAAATTACATTCAGTGCAATAAAGTTCATTACATAACTTCTTGTTTCGGCAGGTAAATAACTTTTTATATCCCAAAAGTCAGGATTGTCTTTACCCGTTTTTTCCATTGCCCTCCAAACATTGCCCACGCCACAGTTGTAGCTGGCCACTACCAGCAGGTAATCATTATCTAAATTGCGGCAACGGTCTCTTAAATAGCGTGCAGCAGTGTAAGTGGATTTGTCAAAATTCTTCCGCTCATCTTTTATGATCACGGGTCTGAATTTTTTATGTTCTTTTTTAGCAATCGCCTTTGCCAATTTTATTTCCCTTCTTTTTTCAGCAGCACTCATGTGCCGGGCATATTTTAAACCATATTCTTTAGCCACTTCATCCATTATTTGCCAGTAACCCACAGCACCGGCCCTGGAAACTGCATTGGCATTAAAAGCACTTTCCAGTGCTAATAAAACCTTAAACTCATGCGGTATATTATTTTTTGCAAGTATGGCAGCAGCTTTTGGAAAAAACTTTTTGCCTTTGTTGTAAGTACGAATTAAATAGTCTCTTCTTTTAGTAGAAAATTTTTCAACATAATCCAGGGTCTGTTCTTCGTTACCACAAAGCAGGTCGGGGTACACCACATTAGCTTCTTTGATTACTACAACCGGTGTCTCTTTTTTACCCAGCTTTGCCAGTAACATTTTTTTTGCAGTGTCTTTTTTTACCTGCGCTTTAGCTGGTATAAAAGCAGTGCCAATAATAATAACAGCGAGGCAAAAGTTGTTACGGAAGAAATGATTTCTTTTTGTCATATTTGAGATAATTGCAGGTGGATGGTGTTATTAAAACAGGAATATTTAAAACGAATCGACAAATCCTTTATTGCCCCTTCACAAAACTTTAAGAACTTTATAATACATTCATTTATTACTGCTTAATTAGTTATACATATGCGTTTTATTATACTATTTTTTTTAATTGCAGTTTTTAGTGCAACAGCGCAGCAACCGGCCGATTATTGCAAACAGTTAAAGGAAATTGCAATGGCTGAACAATTGAACCACACCCGGCTTACGCAAACCACCCGAACGCTTACCGGCGCATCTGATTTTGATGTAAAGTATTACCGTTGTGAATGGGAAGTGGATCCTGCTGTCCGCTACATCAAAGGAAAAGTAACAGTGTATTTTGTGGTTGTTGTGCCTGCCACATCTATTACTTTAGACATCATGAGCCCGCTAATTGTAGACAGTGTTAAGCATCGAAATGCATTGCTGACTAAGCTACAGGTTAATAATACAGTACAATTGAATTTTGCTGCTACTGTAAATGCAGGCGCGCTGGATTCGGTAAGTATTTATTACCAGGGTGTACCACCCAATACTGGCTTTGGTTCGTTCATACAAGATCAGCATGCAGGCATCCCCGTTATGTGGAGCCTTAGCGAGCCTTATGGTGCAAGAGACTGGTGGCCCTGCAAAAACGGGTTGGATGATAAAGCAGATTCCATTGATGTTTTTATCACGGCGCCACCGCAATATAAAGCAGCATCCAATGGTTTATTGCAAGGCGAAACCTTGATAGCGGGCGGCACAAAAAAACTAACCTGGTGGAAACACCGTTATCCCATTGCCACCTACCTCATGTGTTTTGCAGTTACCAACTACAACGTATTCAATAATTCGGTTCAGCTGGGCAGTGTTACATTACCTATGCAAACCTATTGCTATCCCGAAAACCTGGCTGCTTTTCAGGCGGGTACACAAAATGTGCTGGATGCAATGCAATTATACCACAATACATTTGGCGACTATCCTTTTATTAAAGAAAAATACGGGCATGTACAATTTGGATGGGGAGGAGGAATGGAACATCAAACATCCACTTTTGTAACCAACATAGGCGAAGGGTTAATTGCACATGAACTGGGGCACCAGTGGTTTGGTGATAAAGTTACCTGTGGCAGTTGGCAGGATGTTTGGCTGAATGAAGGCTTTGCAACATTTCTGGCCAGTTTTTATAACGAAAATAAATACCCTGCAACTGCAGTTGCAGCCAGAAAAAGTGAAATTAATACCATCACATTACAGCCGGGCGGCTCTGTATGGGTAGATGATACCACCAGTGTGGGAAGAATATTTGACTTCAGGTTGACTTATCTTAAAGGCTCACATTTATTGTACATGCTGCGATGGAAATTGGGCGACTCCACTTTTTTCAGGGCATTAAGAAATTATCAAAAAGATAGCAGGATAATTTATGGCTTTGCAAGAACAGCTGATTTAAAAAGAAACCTGGAAGAGGAAAGCAAACAAGACCTTACGGAGTTTTTTAACAACTGGTATAACAACCAAGGTTATCCAACCTATAATGTGGAGTGGACACCAATAGGCACTGCTTATGCAAAAGTAAAAATAAGTCAAACTACATCACACCCATCGGTAAGTTTTTTTGCATTACCTGTAGCATTAAAATTTAAAAATGCCACGCAGGAAAAAACAGTGGTGCTAGATAATAAAACGAATGGCGAGGAATTTTTAAATAATATCGGTTTTGTTGCGGATACAGTTTTAATAGACCCCGATTACTGGTTGATCAGCGGAAAAAATACGACAACAAAAGTTTTTGATGCCGTTAGCGGACAAAACGTGGTACAGGTATTTCCTAATCCTGTACAACACCAATTTTATATTTACTTAAGAAATTTTACATCATCCAACGCTACTATCAACCTGTTTAATACCATCGGGCAGCTGGTGTATAGCAGGAATATTACACTCTCCAATGGATCAGACTATCTTGAAATTCCAGCCGCAAATTTACCGGCAGGTGTATACAACCTGCAAATAAAAACCAGCAGTGGCTTTAAATACCTGAAGAAGCTGCTGAAATAATTACACTACAATTTTTATAGTAAAACCTATAATTTGTGTTAATTGGTGTAAACTGTAACAAAACGATTTTCTTTATTGCATAACATTACGGTACTTTGCTGCAACCTGTACAACCGTGGCAAAAAAAAAGACAACTGCTTTTAAAATAATCCTTGTTTCTGTTATTTATCTTACCGCAGCAGCAGCGGCAATTTATTTAATTACTTATTATCTTAACCGGCCCAAATTTGTTCGCTATCCTGCATTTGGAATTCCCATACCGGTAAATTACACCATACATGGTATTGATGTAAGCAAACACCAGGCAGCTATTGACTGGGGTGATGTAAGTGCCATGCAGGATAAGAATATTAAAATTGGCTTCGCCTTTATTAAAGCTACAGAAGGGGTGAATAATGTAGATATTGCTTACCGGCGCAACTGGGTTAAGGCTAAAGAGGCCAACATGACCCGTGGGGCCTACCATTTTTTTATATCCAGTAAAAGTGGCAAGGCACAGGCCGAAAATTTTATTCAAACTGTTACACTTGAAAAGGGCGATATGCCGCCTGTACTGGATATTGAACAAACCAACGGCGCATCTGTTACAGATATACAGCAAAGGGCAAAAGACTGGCTGGTTATGATTGAAAAAGAATATAAAGTAAAGCCGGTGATTTATACCAACGTAGACTTTTACGATAATTTTTTAGCTGGCAAGTTTGATGATTACCCGCTTTGGGTGGCACATTATTTAGTGCAGGACAAACCAAGAATAAAACGACAATGGCTTTTTTGGCAGCACAACGAAAGTGGAAGGGTAAACGGCATAGATGCTTTTGTAGATTTTAATGTTTTTAATGGTGACAGTACCGATTTTAAAAATTTGCTGATCAAATAATGCGCACTGCTTTTATTAATTTTATACAACGGTACTTCCTTTTTAAAAAATAAACGCAATATGGGTATTGAAGACGATACAAGAGAATTTTTAGTAAGGATACTGCATACTATATCCATTGTATTAGTGTGGATGCTACTGAATGTGTTTTTTGGTTTTTATAAAGACTATGCTTTTTTTATTAACCATCCCAACTGGACCAACTATCTCTTTTATGTTTTATCTGCAGCAACCCTTGTAATGCTCATCATCCACCTGCGCCGTAAATGGAAACTCTAATTAATACCAATAAACGAATAAACCAGTCAACCAATCAACTACTATGATCCACCACTATTACCCAATTGTTTTTTATCTTTTTAAATAATAACGTAAAATGCCCGCTTGCATCGCCAATACTTCTTGTTAAATGCCATTTGCCCACCACAAAGAAATACAGTACCGATAATCTTTTTACTTCCAGTATGGTAAAATCCAGCTTACCCATGGCTACCGTATCGGGATAATTTTTTTTATAATTCTCCAGTGTTTTTTGCCAGCCATGCGTAACACCACTTTTGCCAATAAACATAAGCGTATCGCTTTGCCAATAGGTATGCATAAAGCGGTCAATGTTGCCGGTGTTCCAGGCGTTCAATTGTTCATTCATGGCATTGCGGATAGCCAATTCGTCTTTTGATTGTGCCGATGAAGTGCTGCAGCTGATCAAAAGTAAAAGGAGTACATAAAATAGTTTTTTCATTGCCTGCGGTTTTAATACTACAATTTAAGAAATTCAGGTTTGAAACAGGGATCAAACTTTAGTTGTACTTGTGCAAATGCAGAAATGTTTTTTACCCTGCTGACATAAGGCTGTCATCTGCGCAACTATTTTTGTAAAACAATCAATAAATCAAAATAAATGAAAACTCAAAAGATCGATGCATTCAGCGTTATCGGTATTGCAGTACAAACCACTAATGAAAACGGGCAGGCGGGTATAGATATTCCCTTGCTTTGGAGTAAATTTATGAGCGAGGGAATTGTGGAAAAAATTCCCAATAAAATTGATACTACATTGCATTGCATGTATACCGATTATGAAAAGGATCATACAAAGCCTTATACCACAATATTGGGTTATAAGGTGGCACATTTAGAAACTATACCAGAAGGAATGACGGGTAAAACTATTAAAGCCGGAAACTACATCCGTTTTGCCGTTAAAGGAAACCTGCAACAAGGTGCAGTTTTTAAGACCTGGCAGAAAATATGGGATACGCCTATTGCAAGAACTTACACGGCAGATTTTGAAGTATATGGCGAAAAAGCACAAAACCCGGAGAGTGCCGAATTGGATATATTTATAGCTGTTAAATAAAATATGCTAAGTAATATTGATAATTTTTACTTTCAAAAAGAAGAACCGCTGCAGAGTTGTTTGCTGGCGCTAAAGGAAATTATTCTTTCGCAGGATAAAGAAATTACGGCTGCATGGAAATATGGTATGCCCTTTTTTTGCTACAAAGGAAAAATGTTTTGCTATTTGTGGGTACATAAAAAAACGCAGCAGCCTTATATGGGCATTGTAGAGGGAAAACATTTTGATCACCCGGGTTTAATTATTGAAAAACGGAGCCGGATGAAAATCATGCTGTTCAATGCAGAAAAACAACTACCGGTTAAAACCATCAGGCTTTTAGTAAAACGGGCAATTGATCTGTATAAAGCAGGCGTAATAAAAATTTAAACTCAATTGAACGGATACTTGTTTTGCCATTTAACTAAAGGCATACTTAATGCGAATGATGCGGAGATGCACACCTGCTTTTATGGCACAGCCTGTAATTATAATAATGTGCAGCAATGATAAAAGTTACCGCAACTGCTAAAAAACAATATTCAAACTGCGGATAAAATTGTTTTAAAACCAGGAAGATAAACCCCACTGAAAAAATAGCAATAGGTGTAAACGAACGGTGGTGTTTTACGTAACCATGAAACAACGAATAAGAGCCCACTACAAATGCAAGGCCGATCATGCCCCACTCAAAAAAGCCATTGTGAATAATGTTGATGCCAAAAATGGGCAAAGAACTTACCAGTACCGGCAATAAAGCACAATGTATAGCACAGGCAACAGAAGTGCCAATACCCAAAGCATCCCAGTTTAATTTTATTTTCATTATTAGCCTGCAAATATAGCATATTTGCAATAACGTTGCAAATATTAATAAAGGGTTTAACACCTTTTGGAAATGTGTTTCCGGAAAACTTTAAAAACGTTGTCAACCTTTTTAACTTAGCAGCCTGCAACCATCGTAAATTTGCAAAAATTATTTTTATGAGTAAGAAGCTGTGGCTGTATGTAGTTTTTTTTGCGTTATTACTGGGCGGGTTTTATTTGCTGGTGTTTAAAGATTATGATTTCTCCAAATCAAACCTGCAGGTACGCATTGATAACGTGGGAGATTTTTCGTTTATAAACCAAAATGGCAAAACCATAACGCAGCGGGATGTGGATGGCAAAGTATATGTTGCAGAATATTTTTTACTACCTGC
>Ga0302164_10000545_pt1 | contig 12569 bp, 12 predicted proteins | sample I_Fen_E3_1_FD_193500 | JGI IMG/M metagenome (GOLD analysis project Ga0302164, IMG submission 193500) | Peat permafrost microbial communities from Stordalen Mire near Abisko, Sweden - I_Fen_E3_1 | ecosystem: Environmental > Terrestrial > Soil > Wetlands > Permafrost | place: Sweden: Abisko...
TAGGATTTATTAATTTCAATAATGGTACTTTTTCCAATAATTCAAACTTTTCAATATTCATGGTGCCATTTGAGGTAATTCCTTCTCCTATGCCTCCGTAAACTCTAAGCTTATCTCCTGGTTCCAGTTCCCTAACAAAATTTCTGAACTGTTTGGTAGGTTCATATGCGGCACATTCAATTGTTCCTGATCCATCTTCAAGGGTGAATATAAGGTGTCCGCCATCAATTACATGAGGTTTATCTTTAACATTCCCTTCAACAGTGTAGCATCTAAATTTTTTCATATCAACAATTTTATCAATGTTTTGAAGATGCATATCGGTGTGTTGGTTGGTTAGAAATGTACAATATCTTTCAACAGGTTCAGAAACTTTAACAATAGCCTTTGCTTTCTCCAAAATCTCCGGGTTTTCACTTCTTATTCCATATAATACTGGACATGGTGTGTGGGGTTCAATTGCAATGTATCCACTGTCAAGATTATCAAATGTTTCAGGATAGGTTTTTTCATCCATTTCAACAACAGATATATGGTCAATTTTCCTAGGTTGACCATAATTTTCAGGCACTCTGTAAGCCAGCAATTCAAAAGTTTTATCATCAAGAGGACATCCAATTGCAGCTAAAGCGCCAATAATCCCTCTTCCATTTTTGAATTTATAAAAATCAGCCCCAATTTTGTTTAAAAGATTTTCTGCATCTTCAATAGACACTATATTCCTTATCGTAGAAATAGCAAAATCTTCAAGTTCAGATGTTATATCATTCTGATAGAATACAACACCGGGGTTGGTTCGTTCATCTTCAAGTTCAGATAACTCTTGAACATTCTCTAAAACAATTTTTTTAACTTCTTCAACTTCTCTTTCAGATTCTAATTCTAATTTAAATGATAATGCACCATTACCCCTTGTTTTAAATCTTGCAAATGGGTTAAGTCTAATGAGCCGTGGATATTCTATAATGTTAAAACCGCAATCTTTAAGTTTGGAGATTATAACACAAGTTACATAAGTGGTACACATTCCAGAACTTGAATCTGTATCATCAATTCCAATGTATAATAATATACTGTTCATATTTTTTCACCGGTGATCAAATGCAGAAAGCGAATATTTCACCTCAACGGGATCATGTCCTCATAGAGATAAATGATCTTCTCTCCAACCATGGATTTGAAACTTCTAATATATATGATAGAAGTTGCTTTGATATGGTTGCAAGAAAGGAACTTGAACTACTACTTCTGAAGATACTAATAAATATAGATGGGTTTACAGGAAATCAGGCCGAGGAAATAAAGAAGGTTGCTGACACATTTTTAGCATCCCCTCTTGTTGTGGGAATCAAATCAAAAAATGAATATCTTGAAGAAGATGTCATTTATGAAAGACATGGTATTCCGGTTATTGCCCGAGAAACATTGAGAAATATGGTTGTTGATCATATCTATCCTGAGGTATTTGCTGATCGAGGGGGTTACTATGTTCAGATGGATGGAGAGATCATAAAACAGGTCAGAGAAACACAGAATATCTCTAGGAAGGATCTTGCGGATAAAGCGCATGTATCTAAAGAAACTATTTATAAATATGAACGTGGAATGGTACGGGCTTTTCCTGAAACTGCTATGATGCTTGAAAGTATACTCAATATGAAAATAACTCTTTCTGTAAATCTGTTAAGCATACCAGAGACAGGTAGGAAAAATGATAATTCAGAAATTAAAACCAAACCCGAACTACCTATAGAAAATCAGTCAAATCTTCAGAACTTGGGATTTGGAGTTATATCCACGTCAAGAACTCCCTTTGATGCTCTGGCAAAAAAAGAATCTGAGAAGGATCATATAAAAAATGATAGCACGGTCATAACCAATCTTGAAAAGAACAGAAATCAGCAAGCACTTAAAAAAATGGCCATAAATGTTAAAGATTTATCCGGCATAACTGGAACAGATGCTGTGTTTTTATTGGAAGGAAAAAAATCCCTTAAATGCATAGAAGGAGTTCCTGTTGTTCATAATTGGGAAATAAAGGAAATGGAAAATTCTAAAGAATTTTTAAGATTGGTTAGAGAACGCAAAGAATGTAACTGAATAAAAAAAAGATTATGGATTTATAATTAGAATAAAAATAAAAAATATATTTATAATTATTTTTTATAAAGTTTCAACCATTATGTGGTTTCCACTTCTCCCATAAACCATAATACTAAAGCTGCTTCTCCTAATAATACTATAACACACCCTATTATCCCAAAAATCAGATTTGCAACATCCATTTTTTCACCTTTACTGTTTTTAATACCTTCTTTAGACACTGATCTATATAAAGATAACCAAAACAAGACAATTGAGTATAATAAACTTATTTTAATTAATCTATGGTAACAATGCAGTTTAAAAAAAAATAAAATAGTTTCGCAAAATGTTTCAAATGGGCATTAAAACAATATGATTCAGAGAATATTTTGTAGAAAAAAAATTATTGGGATGCCAATAATTTGAAAGTTTCTTCGGCTTCGGCTTCTGAAGCAATACCTAATGCAACAATATCCGGAAAATTAACAGTTTTAAGGTAATCAAAAGCTTCTTTAGGTTTTAAAACACCTGCTGCTAGAACTTTCTTTGCTATTACTATTTTATTCATTTCATTTAGCAAACCATTAAGTTTAGATCTTTCATCAACACCATACATATCACAGTCCATTAGATACCCCAATTTATTAACTGGAACACTGTAAATATCGAACAAATCAAGTAATGGGGATTTAAGGAGACTTGCAGTAGTTTGAAATGGCATATGAGTTACAAGACCTGGAATTACCCCTTCATCCTTAATTCTTAAAAGATTTGATTCTATGAAATCCCAATCACCTGCATCTGTTGTAACTCCATGAATCAACATTGAAATTGCATTTAGATCAGAAAATGTTTCAAAATCTTCATCTTCTTTCTCAGGTCTTATTGTACCTATAATATCCATTGAAATACCTACATCATGGGCGAGTTGTAATGCTTCAATCACGGGGGGGTATGGTATGACTTGAATTCCGGTAATACCCATTTCAAAGGATTTTTTAATAATTTTAAATATATTATCCGGGTTGTTGTACAGATCGATCTGGTAAAGTCTAGCCCTGTGACCAAACTGGGGTGCAGCAACAAATGGAGAAGTTCCAAGTAGTGTTCTTGGAATTTCCTTGTTTAATACTTTTATTTTACCTTCAAACATTGACTTATTCCACCGGTTGGGCTACTACTGCAGTTCCATAAGCTAATATTTCTTGCATTATGTCTGAGATAGCATCCGAATCAAAACGTGCACTTATAATTGCGTTTGCACCCATTTCCCGTGCATGTTGAATACACCTTTCAAGAGCTTCATTCCTTGATTCTTGCATCATCTGCACGTACTCTTTAATTTCTCCACCAAACATGGATCTTATTCCTGCACCCAGCTGCCCTCCAACACCTCGACTTCGAACAGTGAGTCCATATACGAATCCTTTTGTTTCCACAATTTCAAATCCTGGCACGTAATTTGAGCTAACTATAATGAATTCATCCACTGAGACCAACCTAACACCTCCATTTATACATATTTGTAGTTGTTTATTATTTATATCTAATTTCCCTTTTGTATTCATATATTTTTCTCATAAAGTTTCAATAAATATTAAAACTAAATACATTGAATAAATAATTATACAATGAAATTTGTCTAAAATTTATATCTTGAAAAATATAGTCTGTACTGAATGTATTTTTCATAGGAATTTCTTAAATAAAAAAAATTAATGAATAGAATTTATAAATGCAAGTTCTCCAATAAATTTAAACTCATTCCACTTATTATATATATTATAACGAGAACTGAAGCTGGTGAAAACATGGATAAAAAAGTACTTATCGCTGATCAAATAAATGAAAAAGGAATAGATGAGCTCAAAGATGTTGCAGAAGTTGTAACTAACTTTACAATATCACCGGAAGAGCTAATAAAAGAAATTGAAGATTTTGACGCTATAATCGTAAGAAGTAGAACCAAGGTAACTAGAGAAGTTATTGAAGCCGCAAAAAAATTAAAAATTATAGCCCGGGCAGGTGTAGGTGTGGACAACGTTGATGTTCAAGCTGCAACTGAACGTGGGGTAATGGTAATTAACGCACCCGAATCAACCTCAATAACTGTAGCTGAACATACAATGGGATTGATACTCGCACTTTCACGTAAAATATCAATAGCAGACAGCTCTGTGAAAGCTGGTAAATGGGAAAAGAGCAAATTCATGGGCATAGAATTAAATGGTAAAACATTGGGTGTAATCGGCATGGGCAGAATTGGAAGCCAAGTAGTAACCCGTTCAAAAGCCTTTGGAATGGAAACAATTGTTTATGACCCATACATAACAGAAAAATCTGCATCAGAACTTGGAGTAACAGTTGTGGATCTTGAAACCCTTATAAAAGAATCTGATGTCATGACCATACATGTGCCACTCACCCCTGAGACCAAACACCTCATTGCAAAACCACAGTTTGATATGATGAAAGAAAATGCATTCATAATCAACTGTGCAAGAGGAGGGATCATAAATGAAGATGATCTATACGAAGCACTTTCAAGCAATAAAATAAGGGGAGCAGGACTTGATGTTTTTGAGAAGGAACCACCAACAATGAGTAAGCTATGCACGCTTGACAACATAGTTTTAACACCTCATATTGCTGCTTCAACATCGGAAGCACAGCGTGATGCTGCCATAATAGTTGCTAATGAAATAAAAAAGGTTTTCAAAGACCAATCTCCTAAAAATGTAATTAATATGCCGGTTCTAGATCCTGAATCATTCAGTTTAATTAAACCATACTTTGAACTTATTGAAAAAATTGGTAAGTTCATGATTCAAACAGCCAAGGGCAACATCAATGAAATAGATGTAACTTACTGTGGAGAATTAGCAGAATTTTCTAAACAGGATGTATTAACTAGAATGATACTTCAAGAAGTTTTAAACCCAATACTCACAGAACCTGTAAACCTTGTAAACGCAACAACAGTAGCTGAGAACAGGGGTATAATAGTCACAGAAGGTAAAAGATGTGATGCTAAGGGTTATAAAAATCTTATAAAAATTGAAATGAAATCTGATGATAATGATGTCAGTTTGGAGGGCATATCTGTAGGTGAACCTAAGATTGTTAATATTAACGGTTATAAAGTTGATGTTGAAACTGTTGGGACCATGATAATTTCAAAATACAAGGACAAACCTGGAGTTATTGGTGCAATAGGTACTAAAATAGGTAAATATGGCATCAACATTGCAAAAATGCAGGTAGGCAGAAAAGAACTCGGTGGCGAAGCTGTAATGGTACTTAAAGTTGACCAGCATGTACCAGGTTCAGTTGTTGCTGAACTTAAAAAACTTGAAGATGTACACGATGTTGTGGCAGTTAACCTCTAAATTAAAAAAAACAGGTAGATTGACCCATTATCATTATAATTAAATTTCTATTTTTTTTATATTATTAAATTATTTTATACAATTGAAAAATCAACCAGTTCTCCATAGCCATTATAAGCACGGATACTGTCTTCATGATATGGAAGTGCTATTATCATATGGAAATAACCTCTTTTAGCAAAAAATTGCAGATCAGCCCCTGAAGGTTCTGCACTATAACCTGGATGGCTGTGCACAGAACCAACATCATCTGATAACATTGGCATCATAAATATTTCCATTACAGCACCGGATTCAGATGCAGCACCTGGTAAGAAAATAAGTTCATCTATCTTCAAGACCTCATCTTTAACCTTTCCCTGTAACATAGCACTGAATTCATTTGGGTAAGATTCCTTTGCAATATCAATAATTTCTTCAATAAGTTCATGATCAACATGAACTTCTGTAAATTTCTTTTTTCCTAATCCAAACATTTTTGAAGTCCCTTTTAGCTTTATTTTAAATATCACTTATTATCTGAAGATAGTATAAATTTGTTGTTGAAAAATTCTTTGTTAATAAGTGGAAGTTTGTAATCAATTTCAAGTCTGAAACGATTCGATCTCACATTGGTATTTTTCAATGGATTGTAGCCGTTTACTTCTATTTTGGTTTTGTAAAACCCAATACCCCTTCTCTGCCATGCAGGAACATCGTTAATATTTAAACCATTTTCAAACAAAAGGTTGTGCAGTTCATTACTCTTCTTTTTGTTTAAAATCTCAACTGCACGGACTTTATCATAATTTTCTCTGAGTTTCCAGTAACTGTATCCATTCAAACAGTTTCTCCAAGCTTCATTCTGTCTATTCTTGAAATATTCCACGGCTCCTTTGTCTGAAACTGGAATTATTCTGGAATCGAATGATACTGGTTTTAAATCATCTTCTTCAAGTACTTTAAAAAAATTTTCATATTTAATCAAATTTTTCATAAAGGAACCCGAAATGAAACTTGCAAATACAGAATTAAGTTTTTCAATCCTGCCATTAAAAGGAATATCAGACAGTAATATATTTATTTCATCAGAAAATGTGTAAATAAATTTTGGACTGAATTCATTAAAAAAATCTGAGCAAACTTCACATAATAACTTGGTAAAATCGCGATCATAAGGTTTTTCAAGTTTCAATTTAGTTGATAATTTGGAGAATTTTCTTCCATCTGCTCTAACAACTATTTCAGAACCGCAAGGAACTCTTAAATTAGAAAATATTTCACAATCCTTCATTTTATTACCAGTTTATGTTTGAATTAAATTTTGATAACTAAAATTATGATAGTTAGATCATAAGTAAATTCAGAAAATCAGTCTTAATATTTTAAATAAATCTATTTGAAATCTTAAAGAAATTAAGTACCTATTCTCAATGTTTCGTTTAAACTTTTTAATAATCTAATTGCAGAATATGCGGCCATAACACTTGTTTTAGGATTTATTGAGCATCTTATATTCTGTGTTATAGTTTTAATTTCTCCAAAATCACCCACAACATGTACTTCGTGCATGTTTCTATCAACAGATGGATCAGCTATGATCTTCACATCAATTTCCCGCCCACAAGCTAGGCTTAGGGCAGCTGCAACATTAATATTCATGGGAAACTTCAAAACTGCATCTCCTGCTTTTCCTTCGTATAATATGGTTTCTTTATCTGCGGAAACACCCAGAGATTTAGGTGGTTTACGTGTAACTAGTGTTGCACTCTCAATTTTTCCAATTGAAGCTGCTTTAATACCATCAATACCTACTATGGCTCCCGATGGTGCGTATAATTTGGCATTGTTTTTTGCAGCTATGGTTTTGAGTCTGCTTCTAAGATCAGGATCCATAAGTGCCCCAATACTCATTATTATAACGTCAACGCCGTGTTCAAGAACTTTAGGCACTGTTTCTGAAACTGCCTGTGGAGAAGCTGCCTCTATAACCAGATCAACTTTGTCCAACATATTTTCTATGTCAAGCACAACTGTAGCGTCAACTTGAGAAGCCAAGTTCTCAGCCCGCTCCATATCTCGGTCATAAAAAAATTTAAGATCAACACCTAGCTTTCCTTCAACAGCAAAATTAGTAATGATATTAGCTATGGCGCCGCATCCCAAAATTCCAACATTCATAATATATATTCCTTATATTTGAGGAGTTTCAGAGGGTGTTTTTACAAGTTCTGGACTGATCAATAAAATGTCCCCAACAGCCTGAACCCTTTCATAAGGTATTTCTATGCTTCCTTCTTCTTTAAGGGGTCTAATTTCGTCTCCTTCTGGAACTATCCTGATGCTGGTTTTTATTACATCCTTTATGCCCACACTTTTTTTGTCTGGTTTCATAGCTGTTGTTTTTAAGATGGATACCCTACCCTTCTTTATATTAAGTACAACATCTTGTATTCTTCCAACGTACTTTCCTCGGGTTGTGTACACATCTAAATTGTACAGGCTTGATAAATCTACCATTACTACCACCTATCCTTTACTATGGCATGTTTCTCCTGAAGAAGATGGCCATTAGATCTTTTTAATCTCATAATCAATTACATTAACTAATATAAATTTAAACCCTTCTATATACTTAAACCTTACTACTAATGAGTTGATAATCCAATTTTCAAAGGAATACCTAAAAAAAAATTGAATTAAATGATCAAATGAAGTCCATTAGTTGAAATTAACTCAAGATATAATATTATTTTGCTATATTTATCTTTGATTCATAATTTTTTTAAATGTATTCATTTTTTAAAAAAAATTTCCTATAACACTGTGCTGACTATATATACGGCTGCAAAAAAAATTGGGCTTAATAATGTAAGCCAATAAACTGGCCTAATATAAGTGTGGCATGTGGAAGATGTGTTTTTATGGTGCATGTGCAAATACATCAAATTTTTATTAAGAATTTTAGATATGCTATATCCCCAGAATCCTAAAAGAATTAAAATAATACCTAAGGGCGGTATTATTCCTAACCATATTCCAAATGGGATCAATATAACAAATGGAAGATAGAGGAACGGAGAAATTATTTTAATAGCTTTTTTCCGCCGTACTTTATTGGAATTGTTATTACATTTTCTTTTTTGTCCCCCTCCACATCTTGAAAATCTTCAATGGTTCCTGCTCCAAAATGGTACAGGGTGAATATTAAACCCAAATACCATGGCAGAGGATTCCATATGGAAGTAACTATACTCCAACCAAGAAGGGTTAATAACAATCCCCGGGATATTGCAATAGAGAAGTTCGATAAATACCACTTCCTTTTAATCCTGAATGGTGGTACAGAATATAGAATAGAGATTATGGCAAATATTATAAGTAGAATATAGAATTGCAGATTAATAAAAATTCCTAACACAAGACTTGTGATATACAGGCCAATAGAAAATATTAAAGAATTTTTAAGTGATATATCTCCACGAGGTATGGGGCGAAACGGTTTAGAAATCTCATCAGTTTTTATATCACAAAACTGATTAATTGAGTTTGAAGCAGCATTTAAACATAAAAGCGATAATAGTGAAATTAATAGAGGAATAATTGGCGGTAACCCTTTGGAGGCAATTACACTAATTGATAAGATTAATGTTATTATTCCTAAATGCGTGATGGGTCTAGTTAACTCCCAATAAGCTGAAATTTTTTTTAGATATGAAAAATTTTCATCCATTATAATTCCTCTAATCCACTATTAAACCCCTATGCTGTGGCATTAGTAATTGTGTACTTATTTTAAATATAATTTTTATCTAATGTTTAATTCTTTTGTTATAACAAAATATTATTAATTTATTACTAATTTATAAGATATCAATCTATCAATTGTCTATTTAAATCTTATTATTTTAGATTTATAGGGATTTAGGACATTTTTAGTAATATATGGCTGAAAATAGTTTTAAAGTAGAATACGGAATAAACTTCCTATTAAAGAACTTTGTTTATAAAAAATATAAGATTTCCACTAAAATAAAGAATTAACAAACTTATAATAATTAATCTTCTTAATTTTGTCTAAGTTTGAAGTATATGCAGTGCGATGGAGTTCCAGGACCCTTAGGGTGCCTGCATGAGATGTTGATCTGTTTAAGGTCATCAAGAATATACTCACATTTAAAAAGACATTCTATGCACCTGTTTGAACATGAAATAATCTCGTAATCATCATGCATCATCTATAAATTCCCCAGGGTTGGTAATTGTAATTGATAAGTATTAATTAAATAAGGATTGGACTAAAGTATATAGTTCAATAGATCATACAATTTATGAGTTATTTTAGTTTACTTAAATTTTTCCAAAAATTTAATCTAAATGAATTAAAAAGGAAAATTATGTCAAGACAGTAATGGATCATTAATTAATTGGTTAATAATGGTTTAATAAGATAATTAATCCGAATTTAGGCTGATATTTAATAATAGTACATTCAAATTTAAGGTGATAAAATGTGGGATACAAGTAAGGATTACAGATTACGTGTTTTAGAGAAATCAGTTGAATTATTCATAAAGACGGCTGAAGGGGCAAATTTAAAGGGTATATGGAATAAAAAGAAGTGTTTAACATCTGCAAGAGCAATGTTGCCAGAAATTCAGGTTATGTATTTTTCATATCTCGAACCTGCAGATCTTGCAGTTTCGCCCCAAGTTGAAGATATGAAAGAAAAAGTGGATGATATCATTGACGCACTTGGTGGGGATCATTGGCACCTTCAGTTTTTAAAGCTCGTGAATAAAGATGAGAAAGAAAAACTCGTAGAATCAATAGCTAAGATGAAATTTGCTCTAAACACTATTTCAACGGTAGATGAACGCCTTAAATTAGGTCCAATTAATGATCCTGTTATTGGAATTGATATTAAAACAGGAGAAATAGTGAGCATACAAAAAACTGATAAGCTAATTGTTTGTAATGTAAATTTTGGAAACAAGGCATTAACTGTTGTAACCAATGATTTAACTGTTAAAGAAGGTAACCGGGTTGGTGTCGCAGTACTTCCACCTTCGACTTTCCAAGGAGTTACAAGTGAAGGAATGTTTTTAGGTTCCGGAAAAGGAATACTTAAAGATGTACAAGGTGAATTAGGTACCATGCCTCATGGTATACCTTTAGATGCACTGAATGAAACCCGTAATTTGGTTGAAACCTTTTTGAAATGATTCATTTTTTTCATTACATATTTCTAATTTTTTTTAATAGAAAATAATTAAAGTAAGATACTTCACAAATTAAAACATGGTAAAGCTAGATTTTTACGGAGGAGTAGATGAGATAGGTGGAAATAAAATATTAGTTTCCTCCAATTCTAATTCTATCTTTCTAGATTTTGGGATGAGTTTTAACAAGGCTAATGAATATTTTTCAGAGTTTTTACAACCTCGAAAATCTAATGGAATCCTCGACTTTATTGAAATGGGGCTTTTACCCAGAATTGATGGAATTTACAGGAATGACTATCTCCAACATAATGGATTAAAATCGAATATTAAACCCTCTGTTGATGGACTTCTTCTAAGCCACGCCCACCTTGACCATTCAGCGTATATACATCATCTCCATCATGAAATACCTCTTTATATGACCGAAGAAAGTAGACTTATCCTGAATGTATTGGAAGATACCAGTTCAGTTTCATTTGGAGAAACACTAAAATATAAAAAAACTTTTCATTTCACAGCTAAAAAGAATTCAAAAGGTATTAAAAGATTATCTGGTAAAGATTCTATCTTTGAACGTGAATTAAATGTTGTTAAACCCTATAAAAATTTTGAGATAGGAGATTTAACAATTCAAAGCGCCCCTGTAGATCATTCACTACCTGGAGCATCAGCATTTATAATAGAAAATAATGAAGAAACAGTAGTATATTCTGGTGATCTAAGATTTCATGGTAGAAAGCCAGAGATTACAAATAAATTTGTAAAGGAAGCAAAAAAGTCACAACCTAACATCATGATTACAGAGGGTACAAGAATAGACAGCCCGAGTACCAAAACCGAGGAAGATATAGAATTCGAGGCTAAAAATCTTATTGCTGATTTTAAGGGATTAGTAATTGTGAACTTTCCTGTGAGAGATCTTGATAGGCTCTTAACTTTTTACAATGTGGCCAAAGATTCAGAAAGAACTCTAGTTGTTAATCTTAAACAGGCGTATTTATTGAAACTTTTCAGTGGGCGGGGTTATCCTGAACTTGACGATGTTGATGTTTATATACCTAAAAGAGGATGGGGATTAATCGGTGATGGTTCTTATGCCTGTATTGAGGGAGACTGGGAAAAATGTTTGGACATTGAAAGTGCATTGAAAATTTCTGATTATAAAAATTGGGAGAAAGAATTTGTTCAAGGGGATAATGTTGTAAACTATTGTGATCTCCGTGATGATCCTTCTAATTATTTATTTAGATGTGATTCCTTCGAACTAAAAGAATTGATTGATATAAAACCTGTAGAATCAATTTACATTAAATCTGTAACTGAACCTTTTGATGAAGAAATGGAATTTGATGAAAATCGAGTTAATAACTGGTTAAAACATTTTAACCTGTGTCCTGTACACAGAATGCATGTTTCTGGCCATGCATCAGGGCCTGAACTCATTAAGATGATACAGGATATTCATCCAGAAAAACTTTATCCTGTTCACACAGTTAATAAAGAGCTTTTCAAGGTACTGGAAGATGATGGGATAAAGGTAATTTATCCTAAATTATCTGAAGATTCATTATCATAAACTCTTAATTTAAAATAAATTCTTCAAAAATTTTAGATAGTCAGTTTTATCCAAAGATGATTAATTTAGTTTTTGTCATATCCTCCACAGCATACTTAACGCCTTCTTTACCAGTTCCACTCAATTTAAATCCTCCGAATGGCATATTATCTGTTCTAAAAGTGGATTGCCGGTTAATTATCACGCTGCCTGCTTCAATTACCTTCGCGGCTTTAAGTGCATTATCAATACTTTTAGTGAATACTCCGGCTTGTAAACCATACTGGGTCTTGTTTGCTACTTCAAATGCTTCGTCAATACTTTTAACCCTTATTA
>Ga0302164_10000546_pt1 | contig 12546 bp, 10 predicted proteins | sample I_Fen_E3_1_FD_193500 | JGI IMG/M metagenome (GOLD analysis project Ga0302164, IMG submission 193500) | Peat permafrost microbial communities from Stordalen Mire near Abisko, Sweden - I_Fen_E3_1 | ecosystem: Environmental > Terrestrial > Soil > Wetlands > Permafrost | place: Sweden: Abisko...
GGGAGAAATAATCTCTTACTGATTTTAAAAATGCTGTCATGGATCAAGAATCTTCCTGTAGGTTTCATAACTATCGTCACCATAGGTAACAAATATTACCTTTTCAGGATAACCGTTTTTATTAAGGAATCTTTTGGTTTCATTCACTGCTATTAAAGCAGCAAGATCCTTTGGGAATCCATAAGCACCGGTTGAAATACCAGGAAAAGCCAGGGTCTTGATTTTTTTTTCTCTGGCTATGGCCAGACTTGTCTGGTAGCATGATGCAAGTAATAGGTTTTCATCACGATATCCTCCGTACCACACCGGGCCAACAGTATGGATTATAAATTTTGCCTTTAGCCGGTATCCACCTGTAATTTTTGACTTGCCGGTTTCACATCCGTTAAGTTTTATGCATTCGTTAAGTAGATCAGGACCTGCAGCATGATGAATTGCACCATCCACACCTCCGCCACCGAGAAGGGTGTTGTTGGCTGCATTCACAATAGCTTCAACATCAAGAGAAGTAATGTCACCATTGATCAATTCAACACGCTTCATCTTCATTATTTACCTGATCTGTGCATTAAGTTCATCCTCAAATGCTTTAATGAAATTGTTCATTATCCTATCGATATTCTTGTCAGTCATTGTTTTAATGTCATCGCGCAAAATAAAACTGACTGCATATGACTTCTTGTTTTTTCCAAGACTATCATTTTCATAAACGTCAAAAAGATTAACATCGTGCAGAATATTTTTTTCAGTACGGAATGCAATATCCCTGATCTGCGAGAATTTAATCCCTCTGTCGAGGAGCAGAGCAAGATCGCGCTTTACCGATGGATATTTTGGAAGCTCATGGAAAGAGATTGAATGAGCTTTAATCAATTTGAGAATATAATTCCATTCAATATGGCCCCAGTATACGTCCTGTCCGATATCAAATTTTGAAAGATAGCTTTTAGAGATGCGTCCGGCTTCCGCAACAAGCTTTTTGTTCAGATAATATGAAGTGGATTCAGTAAAATATTTCTTGTCAGATTCTCCGGTTGTCAGACTTTCCGGTTTAACACCTAATCTTGACAGAATCATTTCTATTGATGATTTAATATTGAAAAAGTCCGAAGGATTTGTTTTGGCGTTCCAGCTATGGCGTAATGTATTTCCTGAAATAAAAAGATCCAGTGAGGTTTTCTCCGTGTAATCACTGACTTTGGGATGAGGCTGTTCTGACTTATTGTAGAAGTAGCAGTTCCCAAATTCGTATAATTTAAGATCGAAGTTCTGCCTGTTAATATTCCAGATTACAGAATTGAGGCCTCCGAAGAGCAATGTTTGTCTCATCACATTAAGGTCTGAACTCAGTGGATTTGCAAGTGTTACAAGCTGTGATTTATCAAAATCTTCACTCAGTTCATACCATGCTGAAGGGCAAAGCGAGTTACACATTATTTCAGAGAACCCGTTGGCTGACAGAAGATCCGATATTATGTTAATAACCTTCTCTTTATTAGGTTTTTCAGGATATGAAAGTGTAGAATTGACATGCATGTTCACCTCGACATTATTGTAGCCATAAATTCTCATGATCTCTTCAATAACATCCGCTTCCTGTTTAACATCAACACGATAGGTTGGAATTAACAGTGATAGATTATCTGCATCCGATCTGACTATTTCAATATCAAGAAGTGAAAGAATTTTCTTCACTGTATCAGGTTCAATCTTTTTTCCTATGAGCCGGTTAATATTATTATAATTTACATCAACCTTTGCTTTCTGAACAGGATTTGGATAAACATCCACAATATCTGATGAAATACTACCACCGGCAATCTCTTTAATAAGCATGGATGCCCTCTTCAGTGCCCATAATGTAATACCGGGATCCGCACCTCTTTCAAAACGAAATGATGCATCAGTTTTTAATCCGTGCCTTTTTGAAGTTTTGCGTATTGCAACCGGGTTAAAATAGGCGCTTTCGAGAAAAATATTTTTTGATGCTGCAGTTATTCCCGATTTTATTCCACCGAAGACTCCAGCAATACACATTCCTTCCTTAGGATTGCAGATCATCAGGTCGCGGGAGGAAAGGCTTCTTTCAACATTATCCAGAGTAATGAATTTGCTTTTGTCAGGCAGGTTCTTTATTATTACTTTTTTCCCATCGATTTTATCCGCATCAAATGAATGCAATGGCTGGCCAATTTCATGCTGGACGAAATTCGTAATATCGACAACATTATTTATAGGATTAAGACCAACAGCCCTGAGTTTATTCTTAAGCCAATCGGGCGATTCACCTATTGTTACATTGCTTATGGTTATGCCGGTATACCTAGGACAATCTGTTGTATTTTCAATAATAACTTCATAAGGATTTTTGTTGTTATCCGGTTTAAATCCATCCAATGCAGGAAGCATTGCTTTCGAGTCAGATCCGGCATTCACATTAAGGTATGCAGCAAGATCTCTTGCTACGCCAAAATGAGAACCACTGTCAATCCTGTTTGGTGTAAGACCGATCTCAAAAATGGTATCTTTTACAATCTTGAAATAATTTTCAGCCAGTGTTCCTGGCTTAACATTTTTGTCGAGGACCATAATGCCTTCATGAGAATTACCGAGACCGAGTTCATCTTCGGCACAAATCATTCCTTCAGATATTTCTCCTCTGATTTTCGATTTTTTAATCTCAAAGCTCTCATTGCCTTTGAAGACAACTGTGCCAACGGTTGCAACAGGAACTTTCTGGCCGGCTGCAACATTAGGAGCGCCGCATACTATTTGTAAAGGCTGATCGTCACCAATGTCGACGGTAGTTACGGAAAGCTTATCGGCGTCAGGATGTTTATGGCAGGTCAGAACTTCCCCGATGACTACACCTTTGAGGCCTCCCTTTACAGAAACCCATTCATCCATTCCTTCAATCTCAAGGCCGATGGATGTTAATATCTCTGCGACTTTGGCAGGTTCAAGATCAATTTTTAAATAATCTTTAATCCAGTTATAGGAAATCTTCATCTGTGAATAGAACTTATAAAATTATCAGTATGAGTGCAAAAATAAGGAAAATCCCTTAACCGCAAAGGTCACAAAGTAAAGAATTCACAAAGGTCACAAAGAACTAAAAACAATGATGTAATATTTGAATGGAACACCTCTGGTGTAATTATGGTAATTAGCAATCGTTTTCTAATTTTGATGAAATGCCTCCGGCATTTGTAATTATAATAGCAAACCGTTTTCTATTACTGATGTAATGACTCCGGCATTTATTATAGTGATTTCAAAGCGTTTTCTATTACTAATGAAATGCCGCAGGAATATATATCTGTCTGCATTGTCAGATGAACCGCGGAGCGGTTCCATCAATAATAGAGGGTTCATGTTTCCAATTCTAAACAACGGAGTGGTTTCATCATAAACCCCATCCCAATATCTCTAATTTACCTATATTTGTAGCTCAAATAATCTATTTATGGTAATTGAAAATGACGATAAGCTGATCCTTTTGACAAATGATGACGGTTTGTATGCCGGAGGTTTAAAGACTTTGCTTGAGGTGATGGAAGAATTTGGGAAAGTTATACTGGTGTCGACAGTCGAAAGTATGTCAGGTATGTCGCAAGCACTTACAGTTAAAACACCACTCCGTGTAAAGCTGCTGGAGGAAAATGAACGACATCGTATTTACGCTTGTAACGGCACTCCGACTGATAGTGTAAAACTAGCTATTAATCAATTAGTTGACAGAACGCCTGATTGGGTAGTTTCAGGGATAAATCATGGTTCAAATGCCTCAGTAAGTGTACTTTATTCCGGTACAATGGCGGCAGCTATAGAAGGATGTCTTTATGGAATAAATTCAGTTGGATTCTCTCTTAATAATTTTTCACCTACGGCTGATTTTTCGATCTGCAAAAAATACATTCGGATTGTTATGAAGAAGCTTGCTTCTGAACCGCTTCCGGAAGGTATTTGTCTTAATGTAAATATTCCGGCCTCAAAGAAGAGTGAGATAAAAGGAATAAAAATTTGCCGCCAATCAAAAGGAAACTGGAGAGAAGAATTCGAAAAAAGGAAAGACCCAATGGGAAAAACATATTACTGGCTTACCGGAATATTTCAGAATCACGAACCCGATGCAACCGATACTGATGAATGGGCAATTTCTCACAATTTTGTTTCAGTAGTACCCGTTACTGTAGATATGACTGCACATTGGTATATTGATAATCTTAAACTTCGGTTTAAAAAATGAAATTATCTGACAAATTTGATAAGGTTCTAACAGGTGTAATATCAGGACTCGTATTCCCATTTATCGTAGGAATGATAATTTATGCATTTTCTTCAGGTCACCAGTCTATTCATTCATATCTGGTAAGGATTGCAGATTCCAATATTATCACACATTCCATTACACTTTGTGTTTTCCCAAATATTATTATTTTCATGATATTTAACCAATTAGATATGCTTCGGGCCACCCGGGGAGTTCTCGCAATGACTATAGTGTGGGCAGTAATAGTTTTTGCTGTAAAATTTTTAGTATGAGGTATTTTATAATTGCCGGCGAACAATCGGGCGATCTTCACGGTTCAAATTTGATAAAGGAACTATTTAAAGCGGATCAAAACGCTGAGATTGTCTGCTGGGGTGGGGACCTGATGGAAACTGCAGGCGCGACTCTTCTTGTTCATTACAAAAAGCTGGCATTTATGGGTTTTGTTGCAGTAATAAAAAACCTGGGAGCAATTTCTAAGAACATTATCCTGTGCAAGAGACAGATAACTGATTTTAAACCAGACGTGATAATCTTCATTGATTATCCCGGTTTCAATCTCAGAATAGCTGCTTTTGCCAAAAATGCAGGTTACAGGACTTTCTATTATATAAGTCCAAAACTCTGGGCATGGAATGAAAGGAGGGTAAAAAAGGTTAAAAAATATATCGACAGGATGTTTATTATTTTCCCATTCGAAGTTGATTTTTATAAAAAGCATGGCATAACGGTTGAATATCATGGGAATCCGTTAATAGACGAGACTGAAAGAAGGATCTCTCATTTTCCGGCAAAAGAGAATATGTATTCAGATCTTGGAATTGAAAATAAACCTGTTATTGCCCTTCTTGCAGGAAGCCGAAGGCACGAAATTGAGCTTATTCTTCCTGAAATGGTTAAAGCGATAGATCATTTTCCTGATTACCAGTTTGTTCTGGCGGGTGTAAAAAATATTCCTGATGAACTCTATTTAAAAATCATTGGAAAAGCACCGGTCAAACTGATCAAAGAAAAAACTTATGAAATTCTTTATGCTTCAGAGGCTGCACTGGTTACTTCCGGCACCGCAACTCTTGAAGCCGCACTTCATGGTGCCCCTCAGGTTGTATGTTATAAAGGTGATTTCTTTTCGATGCTGATCGCATGGTTTGTAATTAAAGTGAAATATATCTCACTTGTAAATCTGATTATGGAATCTGAAGTTGTTAAGGAATTAGTGCAATATGATCTGACAGAAAAGGCTCTTGTAGGTGAGCTGGCATCAATCCTTCCGGGAGGCTCAAAACGCGGGAAGTTATTATCTGATTATGAGATTTTGAAGAATAAGCTTGGCGCAGCAGGTGCCTCAGAAAGGGTTGCTGTGGAGATGGTTAGAGAGTTGCAAAAGTGAAAAGGAGAATGGGAGAGAGGGAGAAGATGTGAAAAAAATATATGCAAGAGGAAAGACTATTTATGTTGAAATATAAAATATTTTTTGTTTTTTTTATAGCGTTTACCGGAACTGTCACTTCTGCACAGGTGAAAATCAGGATCTTCACCACCCAGGCTCCTGAATCTGCTGTTTTTTCTGTTACACAGGGTAAGTATGAGATACTTCTCTCTGATGGTCAAAATATTACTATTTCAAAAGGTGAACCGGTAATTATTGCGAGATTTCAGGGGAAGCTCGCCGTTAAAAAAAGGAATGACCAGAGTTTCATTTGTGATTCATTAACCTTTTCTGGAAAGACTGGTGATGATTCATTTTTCCTCAGGGTAAATGGTAAAAGTCAATCAAAACAATACTATTCTGGTGATCTTGAGTGTTTCCCCGATTTTGGAACAATACTGTTTATTAATAATACCAATGTTGAAAAATACATTGCAGGTGTGGTGATGGCCGAAGGAGGATCCGGACAGAATTTAGAGTATTTCAAAACCCAGGCAATTATTGCCAGGACATACATGTATAAATATTTTGATAAGCATATAGCTGATAAGTATAATGTATGTGATGATACACATTGTCAGGCGTTCAATGGATTATCATCAGATACACTGCTTAATGTTGCTGCCCGCGAAACAAGAGGGCTTGTTATTCTTGATAAAGATAGTAGTTTAATTATTGCCGCTTTCAGCTCAAATTGTGGGGGAGAGACTTCATCGGGCGAAGATGTCTGGCTCTCTAACCAACCATACCTCAAGAGTGTTATGGATCCATATTGCACTGGTTCAAGAAATGCCACATGGCAGAAGAGTTACCCTGTAAACGAATGGTCAAATTATATAAGGAGATCTGGTTATGAAAATAAGTCAGGCGATCCTTTAAAATTCAATTTTTCACAGGAAGCACGGCTTCCGGAATATAGAATAGGATCCTTCTCGATACCGCTAAGAACGATAAGATCAGATCTTAATCTCAAGTCAACATTTTTTTCTGTTCTTTCAGAAGGGGACTCAATAGTTCTTAGAGGAAGAGGTTATGGACATGGTGTTGGATTGTGTCAGGAAGGAGCAATGGTTATGGCAACAAAAGGATTCAAATACTCTGAGATTATTAAGTTTTATTATACTGGAGTTATTATTTCGGATGTTAAAAATGCTGTAGTTTTACGTTGAAGTTTGCTTTGTGGCAATTTGTATACTCCTTTGTGAACCTTTTTGACCTTTGTGCGACTTCGTGGTAAAATATAATTCATTCAAACACGAAGTATGACAGAGTAAAACTCAAAGTAACACAAAGGGAAAATTTGACAAATAATTAAAAACGAGATGTTTGCGATTTTCAAAAAGGAGATTAGTGGTTTTTTCAGCAGCCTGACAGGATATATTGTTATTGTTGTCTTCCTTCTGATTAACAGCCTTTTCATGTGGGTTTTTCCTGGTGAATGGAACATTATCGATAGCGGGTATGCAGGACTCGACACTTTGTTTTTTCTTTCGCCCTGGGTTTTCATGTTTCTGGTTCCGGCTGTTACGATGAGAATGATAGCAGAGGAAAAACGTATTGGCACCATTGAACTGATCTATTCCAGACCAGTCACTGAAAGAGGTATTATATATGGAAAATACATTGCTGCTGTCTGTCTGGTTTTGCTTGCCTTATTGCCGGGAATTATTTATTATTATTCCGTTTATCACCTTGGAGAATCTCCCGGCAACCTTGACAAAGGCGGTACACTGGGCTCATTTATAGGTCTTTTTTTCCTGGCTTCAGTTTATGCTTCAGCCGGCATATTTGCTTCATCAATTACCGATAATCAGGTAATCGCATTTATTCTGGCTGTACTGTTATGTTTCATTCTTTTCATGGGATTTGATTCTATTGCTTATCTGCCGGGCTTAAAAAAACTTGATGAATTCGTTATACGACTCGGGATCAACGAGCATTATAAATCAATAAGCAGGGGAGTAATTGATATCAGGGATATTGCTTATTTCCTTGCTGTAATAGTATTCTTCAACGAAGCAACTAGATTTCACATGTTATCCCGTAAATGGAATGTAAGAAGTTAATCCATGGAAAAATTATCAGATAACAAAAGTGTTAAAATCAGAAGCTGGCTGCAATTAATAACCATGATTGCCGGAATTATTCTTGTAGTCTCTGCAAGTTCATTAATACAGTTACGATATGACCTCACAGAAGACAAAAGATTTACTCTTTCAAAACCAACGCTGAATATTCTAAAGCATTTAAAGAATGACATATATATTCAGGTTTACCTTGACGGGGAGATTCCTATTCCTCTGAAACGTTTAAAAAGATCTGTCGGTGAAATACTTGACGAATTCAGAATTGCTTCCGGAAGAAAAATTGACTTTGAGTTCATCAACCCTTCAGCCGGTAAAGATGCAAAGCAAAGAGAAACTCTCTATCAGTCACTTGTAAACAAAGGATTGAGTCCGGTTAATCTGCAGGCTGGAGACAATGAAGGGGGATCAACTCGGAAAATTATTTTCCCGGGAATGATCGTGAATTATAATGGGATTGAGGTTCCGGTGAATTTTCTGAATAATTCTACACCTTCATACGAACAAAATATTCTCCGTTCAGTTGAAGGACTTGAATATGAACTGATTCAGACCATTGCAACGCTGAGTTCAGACTCAATAAATAAAGTTGCATTCATTGAAGGACAAAAAGAGATCTCTGAGATTGAAACTGCTGATATTACAATGAACCTGGCAAAGTTTTTTACAGTAGACAGGGGAACGATTGGCGGAAAAACCGGTGTTCTTGATAAATATGCGGCTGTTGTGATTGCTGGACCTGAAAAAGTTTTCAGCGAATCTGATAAATTGGTTCTTGATCAGTATATAATGAATGGGGGTAAAGTGCTATGGTTAATTGATGAAGTAGCCGTTAATTCCGACAGTCTGGTATATGGCGAAACTGTTGGTATTTACCGTCCGCTAAATATTGAGGATCAGTTATTCAGATATGGAGTTAGAATTAATCCTGCTATTGTTCAGGATCTTGAATGTGCTCAGATCAGACTCATGGTAATGAATGGGACTTCCCGGCAGCAGGTTGTTCCGGCACCATGGATATATTATCCCTTGCTGCGTCCATCTTCAAAACATCCCATTACGAGAAACCTGAACAGGGTAAAAGGTGAGTTCGTGAATTATATTGATACAGTAGGCCTCGATCCGGCTATCAGGAAAAAAGTACTTCTCGCTACTTCATTACAAAGCCGTACAATTTCTCCACCTGTGGTTATAAGCCTTAAGGAGGCAGATCTGACTCCGGATGAGAAAGATTTCAATAAACCAAACCTGCCCGTTGCTGTCTTGCTCGAAGGAACATTCCCTTCAGCATTTAAGAACAGAATGGTCGGTAATCTGACGGATGATAAAAATCTAAAGATCAAGACTGAGAGCAAAGAAACCAGGATGATAGTTATTTCGGATGCTGATATTATCAGGAATGAAGTAAAAAGGTCAGGACTAAATGAAACCCCGCTTCCTCTGGGGCAGGATAAGTATACACAACAGATATATGGCAACAGGGATTTTCTGATCAATTGTCTTAACTGGCTGGTTGATAAAAACGGAATAATGGAGCTGCGATCAAGGGAGCTTAAACTCAGGTTGCTCAACACGAAATTGATAAAATCTGAAAAATTAAAGTGGCAGATGATCAATATTATTGGTCCGGTTCTTCTGGTTATTCTTTCAGGGTTACTTTATAGCTATTTCAGACGAAAAAAATACACAAGATTTTGATAATGAATAAAATATTGATCAGGAGCTTATTGTTGTTAATTATTATCGGACTGTTTCTCCTCATTTTGTTCATAAGCAGGTCTCCATTCGGGAAATCAAACAGCTCTTTTGCCTCTGAACCGAAAGAGGAGATTACAAAAATCGAATTTTCAGGTGAAGGGAAGAGACTTGTCCTGGAGAAAAAAGGGGAGAGCTGGTTTGTCAATGGAAAATCAGAAGCAAGAAAAAGTGGCATACAGTTTATCCTCAGAATCTTAAAGGAACTAAAAATTCAATCCCCGGTTTCCCCGGAATTATTTGAAAATGAAATAGCAGCAAAAAAAGTTATCCCTGTGAAAGTAAAAGTCTTTGAAAAAAGAAGGCTGCTCAAATCATTTCTTGTCTATAAAACCCGATCAAATTCCTATGGTAATATAATGAAAATGAAGGAGCAATCAAAACCTTTTATTGTTTGTGTACCTGGTTATGACGGCGATATTGGATCAGGATTTACATTAAAAGAGCTTTTCTGGCAGCCATATACGGTTTTTAATTTTTTGCCTTCTCAAATTGCTTCAGTCTGCTTTGATAACCTGACTGATACTGCATCTTCCTTTTCAATCATTAACAGAGGTAATCATTTTGAACTTTCGGGATTTGATCGTAATCTTACAAGGTGGGATACGGCACTTGTACTGCGTTATGTATCCTATTTTGCATGGATCCCCTTTGAGTCATGGGCATTCGGAATTGAAAAGGAAGAGAAAAAGTCAATTGAAAGTCAGCCGCCTTTGTACAGGATTACCGTAAATACCAATTCCGGTAGAAAAAAATCATTGACTCTATGGGCAATGATGACAGGGCAAAGCGGCAGCAAGGTTATTGATAGTGACAGATTGCTAGGCAAAACAGAGGACAATGATGAACTTTTTATTATGAGGTATTTTGATATAGACCCTCTGATAAAGAAAAGGTCGTACTTCTTTCCGGAATAATTCTTAGACTACGTTGTTGGCAATTTGGTGACTTTCAGTAAGGTTCAAAAGAATTTAATTCAATCTTATTCAGATATAAAATCGGGAGATTCCTCATTATGCTTTGCTTCATTCGGAATGACAATTGCCGGAGTTAAGTTAAGGAAGAAGAGATGGCGGTTCGCGCTAATGGATTGTTTGCCTTCCTTTAACTTCTGCGAACCGCCATCTCTTCTTCCATATTTAAAAAAAGTACTGTCATTCCGAACGCAGTGAGGAATCTCCAATTTTTTATTTGAGGTAATACTTTTTTTTTGTAATATTGGTAATTAAGAATTAAGCTAAACTCACAGTTTAAATCATTCATTTTGACTTGAATAGCAAAATTTTGAAATCAATAAATCAACTTAAAACGATCGCAATATGAAATTTGTAGTATCCAGCTCGGAACTTCTTGGTCATCTGCAGGCTATAAGCAGGGTTATCAGTTCAAAGAATACCCTTCCAATACTTGATAATTTTCTTTTTAACCTTTCAGGCAATGATCTTGAAATAACAGCATCCGATCTTGAATCGACTTTGATAACGAGAATGAAACTTGAGAATACTGATGGAGATGGAACAATTGCACTTCCCGCAAGAATATTACTCGATACCTTAAAGGAATTTTCTGTTCAGCCACTCACTTTTGACATTAATATGGATACTATGGCAGTGGTTATCAGCTCTGAAAATGGTAAATTCAATGTTGTTGGACAAAATGGGATAGACTTTCCCGCTTTGCCTTCAATTAAAAAAGACAAGAAATTTGAATTTGTGATCAATGCTGATATACTTCTAACCGGTATCAGTAAAACACTTTTTGCTACAGCTGATGATGAACTTCGTCCTGTAATGGGAGGAATTTTTGTTGAGGCAGCTACAGATAAAATTACATTTGTTGCATCAGATGCGCATAAGCTTGTGAGGTATCAGAGGACTGATGCTCATTCTGATGATAATGCTTCATTTATTCTGCCAAAGAAACCGGCTTCATTACTTAAAAATATCTTACCAAAAGAAGAGGGTCCTGTTACAGTTGAATTTGATGATAAAAATGCATTTTTCATCCTCAGCAACTATAAGGTCGTCTGCCGGTTAGTGGAAGGCAATTATCCAAATTACAACTCAGTTATTCCCAAAAATAATCCTCGTAAAATAACAATCGACAGAGTCGAATTTTTCAATACACTCAAGCGGGTATCTGTTTTTTCGAATCAGGCAAGCAATCTTGTGAAGCTTCAGCTTAAGGGAAATCAAGTTATGGTTTCAGCCCAGGATATTGATTTTTCGATTTCAGCGTATGAAAGAATAAAATGCCAGTATGAAGGCGATGAGATTGAGATCGGTTTCAAATCGGTATTTCTTATTGAAATACTTTCAAATATCGGATCACAGGATGTTATGATTGAGCTTGCCGACCCAACACGTGCCGGACTATTCCTGCCAGTTATTTCGGATAATGAATCGGAAGATCTTCTGATGCTTCTTATGCCAATGATGATAAATGCCTGACCTTTGAACCTGAACCTTAAACGCCCTATCGCTTTTCTCGATCTTGAGACAACAGGAATTAATGTTTCGAGTGATCGTATTGTTGAACTATCAGTTTTAAAAATAAGCCCCAATGGCAAAGAAGAGTGGATGAGCACCAGGATAAACCCCGAAATGCCGATTCCACCCAAAAGCACTGCTATTCATGGGATAAAAGATGAAGATGTGGTAAAATCGCCAACCTTTAAAGAGGTGGCAAAGAATCTTGCCACATTTGTTGAGGGTTGCGACCTGGCGGGCTATAATGCAATAAAATTTGACATACCTGTTCTTGCAGAAGAATTTCTGCGGGTAAACATCGATTTCAGCTTTGTAAAAAGAAGATATGTAGATGTCCAGGTCATCTTCCATAAAAAGGAACAGCGTACTTTATCTGCTGCTTACCTGTTTTACTGCAAAAAGGAGTTGGAAGGAGCTCATGGCTCGAAGGCGGATACTGCTGCAACATTTGAAATTCTTAAATCTCAGCTCGACAGATACAAAGATCTGGAAAACGATGTTGAAAAACTAGCTGAT